>Ga0228711_1000317_pt1 | contig 53979 bp, 29 predicted proteins | sample MedpolnodulmetaG_2_FD_177996 | JGI IMG/M metagenome (GOLD analysis project Ga0228711, IMG submission 177996) | Root nodule microbial communities from Medicago polymorpha collected in Santa Monica, California, United States - brown nodules | ecosystem: Host-associated > Plants > Roots > Nodule... | reverse complement strand
TCCATCTCTTCTTTTCTCCTTGTAAGGTTACCATGACAATGAGTAACTAAACTCTTTTTGTTGGGATTAAATGTAGTTAACTCTATTAGTATGTATTTCCTTTGATTGGGACTTTGTGTGATTCTAAGTTATCTTATGATATTGATATTATTCTTGCTTTTCATGTTTCGATCTTATGGATTTGAATCATGATTGAAAAATACCTTTCGAATCTAGGTTAGAATAATCTTCTATCAATATTTTTGTTCTAGACATGGAACTTAGGTTGGTAATCACTTTGAATATTGGGATTTAAAGCTTTTGTATCATTGTATAGTGCGAGTCATCGACGATACAACGATACAATCGACTATTGGACCGTTTAATAGTGCGAGACATCGACAATTAAACGATCCAATAGAAGTCACGATATCATTTGGACACGAATGATGTTGTTGAGCAATATGTGATAATATCGATTGATAATTAGAATCCGCAACCCAAATCCGAGAATACGTAAAAGTAGGTTGATGAAGTTTAATCCCAGCATACTCATTTCCCTGTTAACTCTTGTCCCGTTTATAAATTCTTAGTTGATAGTTTATGAAACAAAATACCCGACAACCCTAGCTCAGAACGATATTGATTGTTGAACGACTTAGAATATCGCACCAGTCCTTGTGGAGACGATCACAAAAATACTTACTTTTGTTGCTACAACACCTTTCTTTGTGGATAAGCATCCAATGCCTTCTAATTCCTTTTAAAATAGTTGTTGCTCTAGGCTTCTATTCCATCTGCACACTTTTGTCTTCAAATAACCAATATAACTGACTTCAAGTTCTTCACTTTAGACTCTGGTGTTCTTCAGAATCTGGTGGCTTCAGACTCTGACAATCAGCCTATGATGGTCTTCAGACTCTGATGTCTTCATACTCTTGGAAATGATAAAGAAGCAACAACAACCTTGAACCTTAGTTTCACACCCTTTTTTTTTTCATTTTTTTATTTGTGCTTATGATATTTTGTTGTCTTATAATACAATTCTTATCTCTGATGCTTTAACTGTTTTATATTTTATATTTTGCGTATGATACTTTGAAGTATTCATGTTTTTATCCAAATCTCTTGCGTATGATATTTTGTTTTGTATTATGAAAACCACTAATTGTATATCAAGTGTTCAACTAAACTTATTATTTGAAATTTGTTTGTTTAAGAAGTCTCTTGCTTTTGTGCTTGAGCATAGGAAATCTCTTGCTTGTGTGCTTGAGTATTTGAAGTCTCTTGCTTGTGTGCTTACGTAAGTGTAATCTTGTGTGATTAGAGTGAAAATCTCCTTGGAAGTGCAAGGAGGACTGGACTACTTCCAAATTGTGGAAGGAACCAGGATAACTGCTTCTGTCTCTCTCTCTTATCTGTCTCTATCTCTTTTATATCTACAACATATGACTCTGAACATTGTGTCAGATCAGAATTTTATCAGACTCTGGACTCTGGACTTAGTTAAAAAGAAGAGAAAAAGCTAACACAATTCAACCCCCTTCTTGTTTTTTTTTCTCACCTTCAAATCAACTTTCCTATAATATGTCCAAATTCTACAACTTTAGACCCTCCTAATCCTGTCAATGGCTGCAATCACTTATCAGTTAGTAGCTATCTTTATCATACTGTCAGATATTGGTCCAGTCAACAAAACTTCATTATACTTACTTATAGTTACTTAGTTTGTAGCTAACTGTCTTTTGTTAAGAGAATTAGTTACTCTATTAAAATTCATTTGTAATCTGTTTAGAAAAAGTGAATTGAAAAGCAATAAATTTTTCTTGTGTTGATTAAGGTGATGGGAAATTGAAGGTGAAACCAAATCAAAAACACTTTCAATTTCAATTTCGATTTCCTTTTTTCCATTACTTTAACAAAGTTTCAAAATCAATTTCAGTTTTGATTTTCCTTATTCCCTTTTATTTTGATTAGGGTTATGGGGAAATTGAAGGTGAAACCAAATCAAAAATTAAATTCAGTACTAAGTAACACAGTAGGATTCGAAAATTTAAGGAAAAAAAAGAAGAAATCGAAGCAGGAGATATAAAAAATAAAAAAGTTACACTTAGGGTTTGTGGAGAGATGGAGACGGACGAATCGATACCAAGAGAAGAAGACAAGTGAGTTGTGAGCGTGAGATTCGACGGAGAGCGTGGGATTCGACGGGGAGATAGAGGGTGTCGCCATCTCGGCGTAACTGACGGTGATGGATGGAGGAGGGCGTCGCAGCTTGCATCACCAAAGAGAAGAAGACGAGTCGCATTTTTGGAAAGGCTTAAACATACTTTTGACCCCTTAAGTTTTAAAATGTAGCGATTTTGGCCCCCTCTTAAAAAAAATGGCAAAAGACACCCCCCAAATTTAGCTCTCTTTGCAAAAATCCAATTTTGACTTGGTCAATCCTACGTGTCACGCCACATAATTTAAAAAATTGACAGCTGCGTATTTTTCAAATTAAAATAAAATGGAAAATCCATGCGTGTAATTACATAATTAAAAAAAATAAAAAAAGAAATCATAAAAGAGAGAAAGCACATGAGTCTTCATATCTTCATCTCCATGCTTCATAGCAAACTTCATATCTTCCAATCCAACCCAAAAAACAAAACAAAAGAAAAAACTAAACCTTCATTTATTAATTGAAAAACTAAACTTTCATACATTTTAATCCTCATTTCTTCATAACAATATCAACGGTGATGAGAAAATAAAATCGTAGGTCTGTTGAAAAATAGTGTATTAGGTCAAAATCACCCAATTTCATCTCCAATTATACCTCCAACACCAATTTATTATCGAGTTGAAGATGTATTCAAAGATCGATTAGAATTTATTCACAAAATCAGACACGAAGCTGAACCGTACGAAAATTGATTTGGAGTTTCAAAATTTGATTTTGAGAGAAAAAATATTCACCCTTTTAGAACACACATTGATTGAGCCCTTTAGTTCGAAAAAGGTACAAGAAGAATTAACTACGGATGTGGAAGAGATTAGAGAAAAGAGGATTTAAGTGGTGAATGGTTGAAGAGGGTGAATCTATTACTATCTATCTATGTTGTTACTGATAAATTAGTGTTGTTGTTGTTATTGAGAAAGAAGAAAAAGGGTTGTTGTTGTTGAAACTTAAATCCAGAAATCATTCATGTTTAATTCGCCTCCTTCATTTCCGATTATGGAAATCCAGAAATTAAAATTGAAATCCTAGAAATTCATAAATTGATTCACTTTCGATTCACCTCCCTTCCTCTTTGATTCCAAATCCATAAATCGAAATCGAGAAGTGAAAAAGGAAAAGAATAATAAAGCTTGAAGAAGAAGGATGAAGATGAGTGGGAGGCTGAAGAGAGAGAGATGAAGATGAGGGAGAGAGAGGTGGTTGGTTTCTCACGTGCATCTTCCTTTTTTCTTTTTCTTTTTCATTTTTTTAATTCAATCGATAAATATGTGGCTTTTTTATTTATTTTATAATTCAAAAATTACACACATGACGTCATGTATGCGTTGACCGAGTCAAAATTGAAGTTTTGCATAAGGGGCAAAACATGGAGGGTGTTTTTTGCCATTTATTTTAAAAGGGAGCCAAAATCGCTACACATTAAAACTTAGGGGGTTAAAAGTGCATTTAAGCCTTTTGAAAAAGATAAAATGAGAATGGCAAGTTGTAATTTTCATGTTAACTAAGGGTAGGATAGTAATTTCCAGCATACAAATAAAATTTTTTTTTAATGGGAGGTCGTGTACACCCCCTGTTCTCATGTGGCTCTGCCATTATGTAACTTAGTTACTAATTGCGCTAAAAAGACAAATACAACATATTGATATACTTAAGAGACATTTAATAAAAATTCTAAAATTAGTAACGAGGATTTTATAATTCATAAGTGCTAAAAATTGTTTATATGTTGTACAAACATCATGGGCTTTATATATTATGAAGTGATCAAATTATTTTCTATTTATTACGGCCAAAAGGAGAAAAACATGACTAGTTTTCTCAAATTTGTTTATATTATGGTCATTTTCCTTTCCTTATTTCTTTTTGCAACAGACGTTAAAGGTATGCTATTTTTTCATCCTTTTTGTTTTTCGTATTCCCTTGGTTTATAATCTAACATTCTTATATTCTATTTCTTAATTGCAGCTTTTTTAATTTGTGATTCTGACCTCGATTGTCCACTTAAAATGTGTTATAGTCATCTTTCTTTTGTTTCGTTGTGTATTGACAACCACTGTGATTGTATTCAATGGAAATTTCAGACCAAGATCCCTACGGCTTTTCCATGAGTAGCCATTCTGTTATTGTTTGTAACCTAATAGTTGGATATTTTTCCCTATGAAAAATTAAACTTTTTTATTTATTCCTTTATACTCTAAGATGAAGATAATGAAATGAAATAAGACAAAAAAAAAAGTTCTTATCTTAGATCTTTATCTCTTAATTTTGGATGTATCCTACGGACTCCAATTCAGACATATTTTCTTTCCAACTCGATGACCTATCATAACATATTTAACAGTTATGTAGAAAAATAATGTGTGCTACATCAAAGCTTATCATTTTATATTTATGTCATAATATTCTTCCATATATTATTTTGTTTGCACTTCATCTTATATTTATTTCATGTATTAGATTTTATATACCTCATATTCCGTAATGGTTATACTCAATTGGAATTGAAATGCAAACAATATTCTACTAGGCATTTGACCCGTGCATTGCACGGGTTTTATTAGAATGCGTTTATATAATATTTTTTTTTTATATTACTTGATTTTATCAAATTTGGAGAATATTAAAAGTATTAAATATTATTTATTTATGAAATAGAAAAAAAAATTAATAGCAACTTGTACAATCACATATCATACTTGAACAATTATATAAATTTGACTTCAACAATAAAAATTTTAACAACCTTTGTACAAATGGATTAAAAAATATCGTAACATTTATTCAATGCACAATGTTATAAGTTTTTCTTTAATTACACCCAAATTTGGCTTAAAAGGATAATGCTAATTCCTTTATTTTATTTAATAAGTGGAAAATATATTAAAAATTTAAAAAATATAATATATTTACTGTAATTAAATTTGTTTGTGTGTCAAAATGGATATATGTAATAAAAAAAATTCAAATTTATAGAGTGAAGAGTGTGTGAAGGGTTGTTCTTATGGCCATGTGAACGCTATCGAAATATTACATTAAAATATGTGTAGAACTTTATCTTACATTTTAACTCAAAAAAAACATTATCTTATATAGAAAGACACTTAAATGACTCAAAACACAAAAAACAATCACCTAAATCTTTCAAACAACCTAAGCTAATAAATGATAATAGTTAAAGAGTAGGAAAAAAAATAGTAGTGCAAAGGTTAGAAAGTTATTTTTAAAAAATAAAGCAAAGTAGTAGTAAAAAAAAATGTAACTGATAAATTTATTTGTAGAATTAATTTTAGTTTGTAACTTACAATCTTTCACTAACCTTTGATCAATTTTTTTTACTAATTTTAGAATATTTTATTTGACTAAATATAGAACATTACCAATAAATATAATTTTATCTAATGATGATGATAAAATATATATAATTAGTTTTTTACAAATGTTCTTTTTATAGTATGTATCACATTTTAACATTGCATGTGCCAAAAATATATTCATGGGTACTACCAATTGCTCTTTTAACCGTATAAGTATGTTTTGCGACCAAGATTTTCAAATATAAAGATCAAGTATTATAAGAAAAGTTGTACAAAGATTGTCAAATATCCAAAATATTCCACTTCAAGTATTTCAAAAGAAACTAAATATAAAAGCAAGTTTGTGAGAATAAATTTCAATGTTTATTACGATTTTCAAAAAATAGGGCACGAAGAAAAGAAGAAGAAGAAAAAAACTAAAGATATATTAAACAGTAAAAAGGTTAGTTGCAACAATGTAAAAACTAATATAATAAAATAGATAAGTACATAAGGAAACAATACGAAGAATAAAGAACAAATTAAAAGTCATGATATTGTGATAAGTTGTCAACGTATAAAAAAATGTATAGTATGACATATTAAACCTCAAAATAACAACAACAAATGTAACCAAAATTATAACATAACATTTTTCCATAGACTCAATACCTTCAAAAGAAACAATAGAATCATCAAAATAACGATATAAAAATATCGCATGGCATACCTAAAATCTAAGTGAATTATATCTCTTCAAATTCCCAAGAAATAATTAGAAAATAAAATAAAATAAAGGACTGATATTACATTGTTTCTTCAATTACCTCTCCATGATTTTTTTCTTATACAAATGAAAAAAGTAGTAGTTCAAAGGCTAATATGATCAAAATAAATACATTGGAGTTCATGATTCATAAACACACAAAGAATGTATGGAGCTTTTTTAAATGTGCCTGTTAGCCTGTATTTTCGACATGCTACAATAAATACAGTCAATCAAGTTTGACTTAAGTTTTAGAGAAGTCTGATTGAGTTCGACTCAGAAGCTGAACCGGGTTCGTGGACTTGAAGAGATTTCGCCGTTCGATGGAGAGGCTTCGACAAGAAAGCAGAACATCGAAGAGAAGTTGGTACCAAATAGATGAGTCAAAGGCAGTTATTGTCGAAGAGATATTATTTGAATTCAAATGATACCTAGGTAGTTTCTAGTGGTTACATCTGACGGTTTCTGTATAGGCAGTTACTTAGTATAAATAAGGGTCCGTTTGATGGTCAGGATAGGGAGACAGGATATGATACACTAATCATATCCTGCTGAAATCTCATGTTTGATGCACCAAAGGGATAGGATAAAATAAACCATTTTCCTATCATAGCTTGATTTTCCTTTGTAATTTCTATCCTGAGTATAGGCTGGGTTAGAAATTATCCTGATAGGATAAGAAGATCATTCCTTATTTATTATCTTGATATTATGCCATTTTTAAAATATTGTCATTTTTAAAATGATGATAGCATGTATTTTCTATTATAATTAACATGCCATTTTTACAATATTTAATTAATTATGAGAGCAATTTTTTCATTTAATTATAATGATGTCTTGTTAGTTATCATGTGCGCATCAAACACATGATAGGATTAATTTTATCATGTCCTTATCATATCATATCTCTATCCAGCTTTATATCATATCATGTCTCTATCTTATCCTGACCATCAAAAGAACCCTAAGAGTACATGTCACAATTCGCATACACACAAGACTTACACGCTCAAGCTATCCGCACTATAGGAGAAACGAGTATACAAGTTGCAAATGTATGAATATGTGTACCACTTTTAATTCATTTATGCAATTTTACCTTTTCCTTTAAATTCATAGCAATTTATCCTTTTTTCTTAGAAATCTGCTTCAAGGAATCAACGCGTGTTCGGTCCCGATTCTTACACTTTTTGGTTTACATCAAGAACGATCACAATTTCTATCAAACATAAACACAATATGCCCCGAGATTTACTGGTTGATCTCTCAAGTTAACCGTTTTTGGAAACCAGCGTTTGTTTACTAAGAACCAGGGTAAAGAAATTGGCATGCCCAGTGGGACTGTTTGTGTTATTTGTTTCAAAAATATTCAGAAAAAGAGTTTTCCTAAGTAATTTGTTCGTTTTCTGTCTTAAATCTTGTGATTTTTGTTGTGCGTGTTCTTAAGGAGCAAAAAGAAACTCCCAGAAATGGTACGTAATACACGTAACAATGATTCACAATCTAGTCCATCACATCCATCAATGGCAGATGCAACATTGGAAGTTACTTCACAACCGCAAAATCCACAAGTTACGCCAACCATTGGAGTAAGTCATATAGAAGTGCCGGGGGCAACCGTGCCCACTCACGTTTCTTCAACGATACCCACGGCGACATCAACCGTTGCTGCAACTTCCATACTAATCGATCATATTTTCCAGAGATTTTGAACGCGATGCATTCTCCATTATTTCATCCTGGAGTAGGCTTTCCTGGTGTAAACCCTCAACAATCATTGACCAATGCCTCCTTAATGGCTTTAGGGCAACAAATGGAAGATGCTAACCATGAAATGGTCAATATGTTAACCCAACAAATAGGGATGGTGTTTAACCCCCTAATTCAACAAATCGGTAGCAGTTACCAGACGTTAAATGACCAAATGGGACGCAGATTGCCGATTTCTTTGGTGCATCGCCTATACAAAACAGGCCAATGCCTCAAAATCTAAATCCAAGGCCTGTCCAAGTACTTGTTGAAAGATTGAACATTGGAGCCCCCGTGGCTCAAATACAACAACATGTTGTCGAACCACAACCACAAGAGGAACCTTAAAGGGTCCCAATCTTGATTCAAAGGAACCAAGATGCTCATCAAGTAGTTCGACAAGTTCAGTAAAACAATTTCGATGGAAGAAATAATATAGCCAACATAGTTGAAACCTTGTTAGTTAAAAACAGTTTCAATATGGGGTTACATAGGCCTAATTTTGTGTCTGCTTTGTCAGATCATGTCTTAGCGGAAGTATTGCCCAAGGGATTGAAAATCCCTAAATTCACCAAGTTTGGTGGAGAGACTAATGAGTCTACAGTTGAACATATTGCCCGTTATCTAACTGAGGCTGGCGATATTGCAAACAATCAGAATTTGAGGTTGAAATATTTCTCAAGTTCTCTAACCAAGAACGCCTTCACGTGGTTCACCACTCTAACTCCACACTCTATATTCACATGGAGACAGTTGGAAAAGGCATTCCATGAACAGTTTTACATGAGCCAATCTAAAATCAGTCTCAAAGAATTGACTAGTGTTCGACGTAAAACGTCAGAGTCTATTGATGATTACTTGAATAGATTCTGACTCCTAAAATCTAGATGCTTTACCCAAGTGTCTGAGCATGAGTTAGTCGAAATGGCTCTTGATGGTCTAGATTATTCTATTCGGAAGAAACTAGATACCCAATACTTAAGGGATATGGCATATTTAGCTGATTGGGTCTGACAAGTCGAAAGACTTAAAGCTGAGAAAGCAAGGACCAGTAAATTTAGTAAAAAAGAAAAAGTCGCTTATGTCGACACTGATGACATTGTTCCAGGATTTGATTTGAATCTTGATGATGTCGAAAATAGTGAGGTTAATCTCGCGGAGTTAAAACTTGGTCCTCCCTTTACTTGTAAAGTTTTGAAGCCATCCAATGGTAAAAATCCTGAGGAACCGATAAATGAGAAATATCCATAAAAAAAGTATTCATTTGACGTTACTAAAAGCGATGAAATTTTCGACCTTTTAGTTAATGAAGGCATAATAGTAGTGCCGAAAGGTCTCAAAATGCCTTCAATAGAACAATGAAAAAGAGGGGTTTTTGTAAATTTCATGGTTATTTAGGCCATAATACTTCTTGTTATGTTTCTTTCAGGGATTCAGTGCAAAATGCGCTTGATGAACGAAGGCTAAAGTTTGGTGACAAATCAAATAAGCTTATGCAGATAGATGCAGATCCTCTAAAACAAGGAGACTCTATGTACGTTGAGATAGCTGATGTCAATGTCATCGAGACTGCTGAAAGTGTTGCTGAAAGTTTGGGGAAACCCAAAAATGTTATCAACTATCAAAATAATGATGTGGAGATGGTTACTGATGACCATATTTGAAACAACGAAACGGTTACTGAATACCAATACACTGAAAAGATGAAGGTTGCATATCCAACATCAGAATATGATTTGATTGATTTCCTGAGAAGATGTAAGATCTCAAATTCAAAAACCATGATATGCCCTAGGTGTAGTGCCGTCTTCGACAAAGAAGCTGCAAGTAATATTGTAGGCTTCAGACCTCAGTCGAAGAGGAAAGGAAAATGGGTTGATAGAAAGCCTAAGTTCGATTTCAACAGAAGAGATTTAACTTACAAGGCTTCCACTCAGAAGACATTTTCAAAGAAAAGTCGGATGAGGACTTTTACTCCACCTTCAGGTTCCCCCGCTGAAAAATGGGTGTTTTCGGTGAAGAAGGTTACTAGTACTAACACTCAGAAGGAAACGTCTGATTTAAAGAAATTCTCCTATAGTAATAATTACAAAGGGAGAAATCCCATGACTAAGACTCACTGGCGTAGATTCCAACGCCAGAAAAAGGATGATGTTTTGAAGGACATTAACAATACTGAGAAAGGAAAAGAAAAGCAAGTAGCTGCTTTTGAAGTAACAAGAAACCCTGCCACTGAAAGGATTTTTCCTCCTCTTTATGTAGTAAAAGAAAATTTTACAAAAGAGGATGATGAAATGACATCGAACTTCAATAATTCTGAAGCCGATTTCGATGTTATCTGCGTCGTGTCAATTCTCCCTGTCGAGTATGATGTGACATGAGAAATCATTGAGGACGGGGGAGATTTCAATGAAGAAATGGATGTTCACAAACCGCTATGCTATTATGTTATGGATAATGGTTGTGTCGAAGGTGAACAAGCAATGTTTGAGAAACCTGATCATCGCATGAAAAGTCATCTTAAGCCTTTGTTTATCCAAGCCAAAATCAACGATGTTGGGATCAACAAATTACTTATTGATGGTGGTGCTGCTGTAAATTTGTTGCCGCAATTTCTCTTGAAAAAGATCGGTTTGTCAGAGTCTGACTTGAAACCACACAATATCATACTTTCTAACTATGAAGGAAAGTCTGGAAGTTCTTTTAGAGCCGTCGAAGTTGACTTGGTGGTAGGGACTGTTAGAAGATCAACAGTTTTCCTGGTAGTTGCTTCTAAAGCTAACTACAATCTGTTACTATGAAGAGAGTGGATACATGGTGTCGATGATGTCCCTTCAACTATACATCAAATAATCACCCTTTGGAAAGAAGATGGTTTGTTGGAGAACATAGAAGCCGACCAAAGTTACTTTCTTTCTGAGGTCGACACTATCACTAAAAAGAAGTTTGCCAAACAATTGGTGAAGATTGCGCCATGTGTGGTTTCTGAACTTGGTTATGAAGACCAAGACAACTTTCTTTGGTCCATGAAACTGCACCCTGAATATGGTTTCACTTGGAAGAAAGAAGTTACTAATGAAGGAGGCATACTCAGAACCAGGGCTTCTGCCTACTCAAAGGCTTCAATTTGGGGACGTCCTAGAATTCCACCAATTGGGTGGGAAGACAATGATGGTTAATCATGTCTGAGCCCAATGTTTGGGATAAGATTAGAGATTCTATAGCCGAACTCAAAGAAAAAGCGAGTATAGAAGCCGAGATCGAACAAGAAGAATATATAAAAAACGTTAATGATAATTTTCAATATAGTTCGATGGAAAACCAAAGGTTAGATTTCATCTATGATGATGAACCTTTAGGTTTCAAGAAATATCCAATGGAACCAGCCAAGAAAATGCAGGCACAAGACCCTTTGGAAGAAGTTGATCTAGGTGATGGCACGGTCAAGAGACCCACATACGTTAGCACCAAGATTGACAAAGAATTCAAGGCTCAAATTGTCGAGCTCTTGAAAAAGTACAAAGATTGTTTCGCTTGGGATTACCATGAGATGCCAGGTTTAAGTCGAGACATTGTAGAACTCAAGCTACCCATCAAACCTGACAAAAAACCGGTGAAACAAGCTCCAAGAAGATTTGCGCCAAAAATCCAGTCAAAGATCAAGGAAGAAATAAAAAGGCTATTGAAATGCGGCTTCATCAGAACTGCAAAGTATGTGCATTGGTTAGCTAATATAGTCCCTGGTGTTAAGAAAAATCGGACTCTTAGAGTCTGTATTAATTTTGGAGACTCTTTGCCTGTGATTTTGGCAAACGGGGGCTAGTTCTGATTATTACAAGCTAGATCAAACTAGAAATCTCAAGACCGTTGGGCAAATGTTTTTATCGGACAAGAGTTTGAAAAAAGGCCACGAAATGCACTCAGGTTGCTTAGAGAGAAGGACGAGTTTGATATAAAAAGGCACTGTCTCTCGACAGGTTTGAGAATGCGATTAAAAGCTTAAAATAAAGCAAGATAAAGGTAAGTTTACGCACGTAAAATCAAGGAAAAGGTAAAATGCAATGCATTAAAATAAAAGGGGTGGTCTACAAATAAGTTTACATACATTCTGTATAACTCGTTTCCCTAGACGCCGGTAGTTTGAGTGTTGTAGAATTCTCTATATGATTCGCGATCGACTTTCCGGCTTGGAAACTACTATTTATACTAAAAACCTAGATGGTGAACCACTAACTCCATGATCAGCACTTCTTCCATCTTTGAAACCGATTCTTTGCTTGAACTCGTGCTTCCCGCCCTTTTGCTTGTCTTCGACGCGAAACTTACCTTTCAACCTTGCTTTGTCGAGATCCTGATTATGCGCCTTAGTTTTCGAGCTTCATCGAGATTCTTCAATTAAGATAAGGAAGCTTCTTCGATTCCTGCAAAGTTAAAGGTCAAACAAATGACGACCATATTAAATGAGCTTGTGAAATTCACGAGCTAACAAAGACTTGAACCAAGCTACACCTAAGGATGAGTATCCTATGCCGGTGGCAGAAATGCTTGTCGATTCAGCAATAGGTTTTGAATATTTAAGTATGCTAGATGATTATTCTGGCTATAATCAAATTTATATTGTTGAAGAAGACGTATCAAAAACTCTTAAGCGTATCAAAGTTTCTCTCGAAATCATTGAGTGTGTTCCTCTAGCAACCACGCCTATTCTCATGGTTGATTGCTATTAGAATCCTTGAAGAACGAAACTTTATGTGTCTCAAGGTTTGCTAGATTATTCTCATGTTTCGCAATCCCTGCCTAATTTCACTTGCTCCAATATCAAAACTCTGTTGTCGCTTTATGAATTGATATTTGTGATGATGAATTAACAATTACTAACCCTCCGTTGTCGCTTTATGAGTATGATAATTGTTAATTCATTATATAAACGGGAAAATTAGATTAGCAAGTAGATTTATATAAAATTAGGGTTCAAGGCTTGGTTTGATTAGGGTTAGGTCATTAGACTCATCCAACAATCCCAAGACAAGAAGAGTCTACTCACTCATGTTCATCGTAAACATAGAAGAGAAGAAGAAGAACATAAAATAACAAGAAAATAAAAGAAAGAACTTTTATTAAGAAAGACAATTGTCACTATTGAATTCCAAGAACAAAAGATGAATTGTTGTGATAGCGAGCTACTCTATTTATAGTTTACAATGACTTAAGCCCTAAGAAATATATCACTAGAATGTTCCACAAGAAACCACAGGCATTTAGGTTAGAAATAAACTAATAGGTTGCTTGTCCTTGAAGCAGAAGCAGCAAAAGAAGGTCTTGGGAGTTGGCACGGCCGTGTGGCTGGTGGCACGGGCCGTGCCAAGCTTCTGACTTGGGGGAAACATATTTTTGTCTTCAATCTTCGTATTTTCAACCCGAATCAGCTCCAAAGCCTCTTTCGTTTGCTCCAAGACTCAATCTTTGGAATATCTGTTCCTGAAATTAAATAACTTGCAATTGAAGTAAAATAGTTCTAAAAAGGAAACAATATTAAATAAAACGAAATCAAATATAAATAAAACGGACTCAAATATTATATTAAAAATACTAATTATTGACTCATCACCCAACTCGCTAGTAACTTAGTAAAAATATTTATTGCCACCCAAACTACTAAAAATAACTCTCCTAACCAAAAGACTATTTTACCCTTGCTCACCAATTGACCAAATTACCCTTGAGTCTGAAATGACTAAAATACCCTTTTTAAGCCAAACTCTACTAATCCAGAACTAAATACACACAGAGACAATTAATCACATACAAAGAACGTATAAACACACATGATAAACAAATAAAATAATTCTAGCGAAAATCGGGTTGTTAAAGTTCCTGCTAAGAGTTTGCACTTGAGAGAGTCTGCGACTTGACCACAACCATGTGAGTGTTGAAAGTTGTAATATGTTCCATGGTATCGCTCTTGCCGTCGAAATAAGAGAGGGACAAAGACTTGAAGTTCTCCGGGATGGGCACGTTCCATATTTCTGTTGAGAGTGGTTGAGGGTCCGGATCGTCCATGTTGCCATGATATGATCCTTTCTCCTATTGTTGTTGTTGTTGGACATTTTCTATGGAAGCATGCAGGGCTTCGGTTTTTTTCCAACAGTTGTGCGATCTGGGTCTTCATTGTTTCGACGACGTCATGATCTGTGTTAGTCAACGTGGCGATGAAAAAGGGGGAGATATCCTAAATCGCGATGAGAGATACGATTTAGGGTTTTGTATTGGTTGGTTTTCTAAATCGTGGTTTGTAGTTGCGATTCAGAGTTTTTGGTTGAGGGTTTCCAAATCGCGATTTGCGATTCATAAGTGTGGTCTAGGTTAGTTTTACCTTTTCCCACAGACGGTGCCAATTGTACTTGCCGTGAGTACAATATAAAATCTAGGATTTAGAATGTTTATCAGATGTCTTGAGAGTGATCCCTAGGGTGGTATTTATAGCTCTTTGTGGGCTTGCTTTAGCGTGAGTTAAGCCCCAAGCAAGCTGAGCTTTAGGTCTTTTTACCCGGTTCTAGATGCTTCTAGAAGCCGGTTAAGGCGGCGCCTTTGGAAGGGCACACCTAGGCCTTCTAGAGGACGCCTAAGCGTTTCTAGAGGGATTTCAGGCTCTTAGGAATATATTGATAGTCCATTCTGTTTTAAACAATGGGAAAGATAACCATAGAAAATTTAATGCAAAATTAGATAAGGGTATCTTTCTTAGTTATTCTCTCGCTAATAGAATTTTTATCAAAAGAACCCTTACTATTGAAGAATCAATTCCTCAAATTCTGCCATTGAACTTTTTTCTTGTCACAGTTTATGTGACATTATTCAAATAGCTACTTATACTAATCTATTAAGCCTAATTTTTTTCAACCTAATTGATTTGATATTTGATACTAATCGATTAGGCTTGTTTTAATGTACTATCATTTCTAATCTACTAGCAAAAATGAAACATTTGGACTAACAATTTGGTAAATATTCTATCATACCACATTCTTGTTCAAATGCCAACAGAAATGAATCATAAATATGTGTGAATGAGCATGTGCAATATATCACTAAATTCAAAAATTTGATATGCATTAACTTTCGTTCCAATGATTTTGTCAAAAGAAAAAATGATATCTGTCAAATAAAAGTAAATGATCCTACAATATATTCATTCATTTTATGCATAAAGATGATGCCACATCGACGGTGCATGATTTCTAAAAAAAACTTGGTCAAGGTCCAACTATATTTTATTCCCTTTTTATGATGAATGGTTAAAAAAAAATGAAAAGATGATAAAAAAAAGAATGAACTTATATGATTGATAACTTTTTTATATATGTGACCTAATTACTAATTGTGCTAAAGAGACAAATACAACCCATTGATGTACTTAAGAGACATTTAACAACAATTCTAAAATTAGGAATGATGTTTTTTATAATTCATTAAGTGATAAAAACTATTTATTTGACTTACAAACATTGTGAGCTTTATCTATTATAAAGTGATCAAATCATTTTCTATTTCTTACATTTAAAAAGAGAAAAACATGACTGGTGTTCTCAAGTTTGTTTATATCATGGTCTTTTTTCTTTCCCTATTTCTTATTGCAACTGACATTAAAGGTATGCTATTTTTTCATCCTTTTTATTTTTCTTATTCCCTTGGTGTATAATCTAACATTCTTATATTCTCTTTTTTAGTTGCAGCTTTTCTTAGATGTGATTTTGACCTCGATTGTCCACCTAAAATGTGTTATAGTCATCTTTATTTTGTTCCGATGTGTGTTGACAACCACTGTGATTGTACTCAATGCAAAGATATAATACCAACAATCCCTTAAGCTTTTCCATGATTGTTTGGCACCTAATAGTTGGATATTTTTTCCTTTCATAATTTAAACTTATGTATTTATTTATTTGTAGTTTAAGATAAAGATAATGAAATGAAATAAGACAGAATAAAATAATTCCTATATTAAATCTTTCTTAATTTTGGACGTATCCTATGGCCTCCAATTCAAATATATATCACTTTTCTTTCTAACTCCATCACACATCATAATATATTTAATACTTTAAGTAGAAAAATAATGTGTGTTACATCAAAGCTTAACATTTTATTTTTATGTCATAATATTCTTCCATAAATTATTTTGCTTGCACTTCAACTTATATTTTATTCATGTATTAGATTTGATCAGCCTCATATATTGTAATGGTTCTATTCAATTGGAATTGAAATGCAAATAATATTCTAATATTAATTCATCCGAAGAAGCATTGCAACTTTGTAATTATAATCTTTGTTGATAGAGAACAATAGGTAAATAAGAGAATGTAGTAAGAAGAAGAATAGAACAAAACGACTAGAGAATTAAAGAGAGATAAGAGAAGTTACATCACACATATTTCATGTTTTATTTCCTTGGTCTTCTCTTATTTATTAGGATCTACATTCCTATTTCCTCCATTGCCTCTTTCATCTCTTTGACTCATTTTTTTGCTTTTAGAAGATATACAAAATTACAACGTCACAGTAGAATTAAAACTAACTACTGAAATCTTACTTACATAAAATCTTAGCCAGTCTGATGGGCAATTTTTGTTTGCCCTAGCGCGCCACATGCAATCCATTTTGTGTGCTCAATGTCATATTCTCCTAATATGAACTAGACAGGTAATTTATTAACACAACATTGAGACCTGCAACTTTGAGACATAATTTATTTCATTGTTTGGTTGTGTTTCTACATGTTTTTACGCATGAAGCTTTCCTATATGCCGGCCATTCCTATAAATTCATATCACCCTTTTGTTTTGTTTTGGACATTGTCTACTGATAGTTTACGTGCCATATTAGTAATCTCGAGGTCTTTGACACTCAGCCATGGCAAACAAAGGTATGCTTTGGCATTGACTTAGATTTTATGTCCATATATGGTTTATTTCAACTATTATAGTTCTGTGAAAATAATTATTCTAATTTTATATTCTAAGCTTCGAAGATACGAAATTTGCAGACATTGTTGGTGGAAATATTGACTTCCAAATCTAGGGTAGAGTGATTAATCTTAGGTTATTGATGATGAAGGAGAAGATAGTTATGTCACATCTAATGTAGTTTATAAAGAAATCTTTAAATATATAAATGTTAGATAGTCTCCAATCAACCTGATTAACCCTAATCCCGCCCTTTTTGGCGGGACTAAATATTTTTTTTGAAAAAAAAGGTTTGTTGGGAATTGAACTAGGTACCCATGACAACTTCTCTAAGGTTTTACCACTAGACCACTAACATTTTTATTGAAACATTGTTGATTCTAAAATGGATATGCAATCCTAACTGCCTTTTATTTAAGCCACTAACACTCATTTTTATTGTGTTTATTTCCACGTTTGATCCCATTTTCATTTTTGTTGATGCAAACTGAATGTTTCTAATTTACTTTTTTGATATTTTACATGTCAATCACTCTCGATCCTCACTTAGTTGATTGTTTCTATGACTTTGAATGTAACTCTAAAATTAATAATATAGTCGGTTTGATATTTTTATATATGGAACTCTACAAAACCCGTACATCGTACGGGGTAGAGTCTAGTTTTTTAAAATGTACTTTAGTTTTGTAATCAACTATTTAACCTTATCTAAAAGATTAATGCCAACATTTTAATGCTACACAATCTTCTACAATGATATATTTTTCTAATTGCTTGAGTTGATTGTTAGAAAAACATATTGATCATTAAACTATAACAGACCCGTGCGAACGCACGGGTCAAGAGTCTAGTATAAGTTTGTGGTTGTTAATTAATTCGTTATTTTGGTATGTCAGCTGCGTTTTGTAGGATTAGAAATCCTCACTCTATCATATGATAAACCCTATAAACCCTTGTATAAATAAGTAAATTAAAACATTAAGCACCTCATAAGTCTTAAGTAACTAACATGAGAAATATATTTGTTTGTTTAAACAAAAGAAAAGTACAAAAGTGAAATCAAGATACACCTCTTAGACCATGAACGAGGACCAACACCAAATAGCCATAATAAAAGAGAATGCAATTAGGATGCGTAAATTTCAGTCATATAAGTTCGTGTTTATATGGATTGTGACATTTCTACTTAACAACAACGATTTTTTTTTTTCCCCTAAAAAAAAAAAAAACAACGATTATAATTAAGATGTGTAAACTGGGGGATGCATGAGGCATAAGGTTTGATTCATAAATGAGGAACAAAAACTGATAAAAGAATGATTATTCGGTTCACTTATCTTTCACTACGTTGTAACTGTTTCCTTGCCTATCTAGAGTGAAGACGTTTTAACAAAATAGTTATGAATAATGTCTTGACTCATAATCCTCTTCATTGACCACAACTCCTTGCAAGTGTACAACTATATCGGTTTTAGTATAAAAGATTGTCGAGTAGTTTAAAGCTAATCTCAAAACAATTTGTTTCGTGCCTAAAAATAAAATAATGAATTTAATTTAATAATAACAATGAGAGGCTGAAATGTAGTTCTCGTCGACCATTGATACTCACAAAACACGATTTTTTTTTCCGCTGGAAATAATTAAATTAAAGATACCTCTTACTCTAACATACGTGGTGCCAAGAGTTGAACCTTGTAATTGTCCGCTTTCGCATGGTACAACTTAGAACTTCGAAGTTTTTTTTTTTGTTTTGAAGAAGCTAAAATGGAATATATTACCAACAAAAAATGTCCTTCCTAGTACAAGTTGTACTAAGGAAGAAACAACAAGGTCCAAACAATATCTAAAAGATTAACATAAAAGAAACAAGAATAGAAATAAACATTTAGCCTATGCCCAGCAAGGTGAACGAATTAAGCCACCAACCATGTAAAGTAAAGGGGAGAGTGATGAACCTCGCCTTCAACCACATGAAAGTAATGGACTTAATTTTGTCGACCACCTGAAAAACCGAACATATTTTATCTGAAAAAAGCCTGTTATTTCTTTCTTTCCATATTTCCCAGACAGTAGCAAACTAGATAACCTGTAGAATTGACTGTCGGACTTTTGATGAACCACCAATGTAATTGAATTGAATAAAATGCTCCAGTAAATAGTAGGGAACAACCGCTGAAATGCCCAACCAATTATAAATTAGACGCGAGACTGAGAACTTCGAAGTTATGTTTTGAAAAATAAATATTTAAAAATTAGTGTCCAAATTTTCTAGAGTTCGATACCTTTTTTTACTCTTCCGATACAAAAGAGGTATCACGGTAATTCTACTTTCGTAAGAAGCTTGTAATTTGAAAAAACAGAATTTTCGGACTAAAAATATACTTCTCGTTTCAATTATCCTTATTTATTAATTTTGTTAGGTCTGCAGCAACTTAACATAATAATTTCCCTCTAAAATTTTGCATTAGGTTAGCAGCAATTTAACCTAACAAATTTCCTCTAAAATACAGCAATCCCTAATATTTCTCATCACTGATGAGCTTTTCATTCCTATCATGTTGTGTCATCATTTGTGTATATCTATTGTTTATGTAGACTTTTTTTTTAACAAGTTGTTGTACACTTATTTAATACGTTTAAAAACAGAATACCCTAATTTTCATGCAAACTAGGCTACCCTAATTTCCATGCAAACTCGGCTATATATAGCAAACCCTAAACCATGTTTCTCTAAAAAAAAAAAAACCTTAAACCGTGGTAAATTACACAGACAGCAGAAGAATCATATATTTTGATTTTTGCAAATGGAAGGACGTGACCTTACAACCTTCCTTTCATACCATTGCTTAATTGGTATTCTAATTTAACATGCATTTTATCGATATGCATATTTTTTTGAGAATTGGAATATCCTTTTTGCGTTTTTTGTTTTTAGTTTGAGATGTTTACACCAATTTTGGCAGTCTTCCTATTTAGTTTTGCCGCAATTTCTTGGTCTATTATCTAAGGATTCAGACTGTGTCGTGTAATGCCATGTTTTTTGAACTTAATCTGAATTTTGTTTCGTTAAAAACATTATTCTGCTGTTAGCCTTTATTTCTTATGCATATTTTTATTATTTCTTTCTTTGCAAGCAAAGTTTTGCAACTGTGAATGAATTTTGACGTGAGAATCACCTTTCCTTGGATCGGATTGCATGTAGAGGAAGGGGAAAGTGATTCTGCAACAGTACTTGGTGGTTTTTTCTTTTGTTAAATAAGAAGTCATTTATTTTACTAGTGGTCATTGTTTTTAACTAATAATATCATCTTCATCAATTTAATTGTATTATTAATTATGGAACAGCTGCTCAAAAATAATTAATTATGGAACAGAATGTGTACGCATGTGTTGTTTTATTAGTTAGACACCTAAAAAAGCATGTTTTTCGAAGCATATAACTTAAGTAATGGTTTTTGGATTGTTATTAGCAGTGCTTTTTGAAGCATATAACATACAGAAGCATATATCAGTAGTGTTTTTGACTTGTACAATTTAAATCTCACTGTATTTTGCTAATTATCCTTTGGCGCCACTCTTTCTATTTGCAACTTATGAACACCCTATTGCTCAAGTGCTTGCATAACATGTTGTCACCCTACAACTTTTTTGTCATACTTTTTGTAACATGTTGTTTTCCATTGATTTGGTAGGTCCTTTGATCACTCATCCTGTTACTGAGATGGAGTAGACTATCACCAAGCTTCAATTGAAGTACAGAACATACATAGTTGAATACGACACAAAGGATGTAATTTTTCGTTTTCCTTCCTAACTTCTTGCTCTTTTTTTATTTTTTAGGAAACCTATCATTTTAAGGTGTTGTCGTAACATGTCATTTTAGGGTGTTGTCTTCCTAACTTCTTCCTGACATGTTATTTTTTAGGACACAAGACATGTTAAGTTGTCGTTTTCCTTCCTAAGTTGTCGTTTTTGTTTTATTTTAGGGTGCTGTCAAGTTACCAAACATGTTTGCAGCTGATTTCGGAGACAAAATTAATCGTTTTGTCAACCTGGTCGACCAAAACAAAAATCAGAACATATTTTAGGGTGCTGTCAAGTTTTATATTGTTTTCAACGAAGACAATTTCCTTTGACTGTACCATTTGCAATGACAATTAACAAAAGTCAAGGGCAGTTGCTTAAACATGTTGGTGCATATCTACCAAAACCTGTATTTTCTCACGGACAGTTGTATGTTGTTGTTTCAAGAGTTACATTTAGAGAACGACTAAAGATATTGATCATTGGTGAAGATGGTGAAGATACCAATGTGACGTATAACGTCGTATATGAGGAAGTATTTCGCAATGTGTGATGAAACTACATGTCAATGTACTAAAATTTTCGAATTTCTTTTACCGAATTATTGATAGGATTAACAAATTTTCTTTTATAATATTTTCAGATTTTATACATTTTATAAAGTGTTATATTTTGTCTACTATGAATTGTCATCTGTTCTTTTTTTCACCGTTACCAATTATATATTGCATTTTATTATTCGTATGTCAATCTCTTAACAATAAACTCGTGCGATGCACGGGTCAACAATCTAGTATATCCTACAATCTATTATAGCATCATTGGTATGATGGTCCTCACATCCAAAACTCAAAGTAAACTACTTAAACATAGGTGGATTCTAGGGTGAGGGTCCAATTAAGTCCCTCACCGGTGAACCACGAGAAAAACACCAATAGATTAAATAAGTGGTTCAGATTTATTTAAATTAAAATAGGGAACATGTAGAACTGCTCACATTCAATCATATCCTGCAATGGTTTCACCCTATGTTACAATTCGTGTAGAAATTCTTCCCATAATCAGATAACTACTCTTCCCCTCAAACCATCAAATTTGTAAATCAAATTACATGAACCCTAAAATTAAAATAAAAAAAATTCTTCTTCTTCAAACACCAATTCCCCTTTTTCAGGAAGTTATGTGCAGTACTAGATATGTAATGTAAAACCACTCATCTGAAAAGTCATTTTGAAAGATTGAAACCAATTCAGTACAGAATTATTTATAAATTACAATAATGTATAATGATAAATTATTGCCATCAATCACATGTCTCTTGAGGTATGTTTCCTGATCAATATTATGAAGTGATAGAGTGAGGAAGAACTTTATATGGGTTGAGTATGTGGTTTGGATCCATCAAATTCTTGATTGAAGCCATCATTTGCACCTGTCAAATTTGATACAAGTTCAGACATTCAACTCACAAGTTTACATTCTCAAATGGAGAGCTAACTGCAATTTGAGCCAATAATATACATACAGTTTCATGGGACTGCCTGTAGAAAATCTCGTTAGCTTTCATTAGGCCCACGCCATGCTCCGCGCTAATACGTCCACGTTTCTTAGACGTCCATTCATAAACAAAAGGCTCAATTTGTGATAAAATCTGCAAAGTTTTCATGATGTTAATCTTATATAAAATGAAAAATCTGCAAAGTTTTCATGTTGTTAATCTTATACTACATATCTAGTACTGCACAGAACTTTCTGAAAAAGGGAAATTGGTGTTTGAAGAAGAAGAATTTTTTTTATTTTAATTTTAGGGTTCATGTAATTTGATTTACAAATTTGATGGTTTGAGGGGAAGAGTAGTTATCTGATTATGAGAAGAATTTCTACACGAATTGTAACATAGGGTGAAACCATTGCAGGATATGATTGAATGTGAGCAGTTCTACATGTTCCTCTTTTAATTTAAATAAATCTGAACCATTATTTTTCTCGTGGTTCACCGGTGAGGGACCTAATTGGACCCTCACCCTAGAATCCACCCTTAAACATAAATGAAATAATATTCTAAACCTAGCTATTTTTAATGAATTCATATTAAAAAGTAGTAAGAGAAATATACCCATGATTGATGGAAACTTTTAATTAAAGAGAGCAACCATAACAATTCAACGAATGGAGTAAACTAACAACAGCAGCATACCAAAACGGGACGCAACAAGCAATTCTTAATTGGAATTGAAACCGAGAGGTGCAGCAACAACAGGGAAAATAATAAAAGAAAAGGGCAGCAGCAAGCAGCAAGCAATTGAATCACGGCTACAAAGGAATGAAATAAATTGGACTGAATATTTTACTGAATTTGCATAAAACAAGATTTTTCAAATCAATAGGATATACAAAGTAAAGATTTTTATGCCACATGTCACTTCCACATTCATTCTCAATATTTTTATTATTTTTCTATTTTGTAAAACTAATATTTTATTTGACATAAATATCTCAACAAATTTTTGATCTTTATTGAATTTCTAAAATTTTATGTAGCAGAAATATCTCAACAAACTACAGATAATACTTTCAACAAAATTTACGTATATGATCTTATTTTATTATTAAAAGGCTCCGATTGGTTTTTTTTTAGGAATAGAAGCTTCAATTAGTTACTAAATAATCTTTTAGCACCGTATCATTCAATTATTCTTTATTTTTGAGGAAAAAAAAGGCTTCGATTAGTTATAATGTTATCTTTTAACCGTGTGTGTGTGTGTGTGTGTGTGTTTTGAAGATATATATTAACAGCGGCGATGATAATTTCTCAGAAGTACAAGATGTACTAGAGAACTCACCCCGAAAAAGAACTGTTTAACAAAGTAATTACATAAAAGGTTAGTCGATACCCAAACAAAGTAAAGGGTCCGACCACCATCTTTAAATTGTTCAACCACTTTCTAATGCTTCTCTTTAATATAACATGTTTTCATCCTTTTGAGACTTTGGTGCTTTTCTTTGTGGTGCCCGGGGTTTAAACCCCAGACCTTGCATATATTATGAATTGTCCATACCAACTGAGCTAAGCGCACGAGGACGTCAATCTATTTTTTATTTTTCTTTTCAAAAAATTATGGCTAAATTTTTTAACTCCATTGATAATGTCAATCAATCAAAAGGTATTTTATGTCGCGTTTTGCTCCACGTTTATTTTCAATTTTTTTATTAATCTTCTATTTTTATGTGAAGATTTGATTTTGCATTGAGATCTCAACAAATTCTTCCTTTTTATCAAAAATATTCTCTTCTTCTTTCTATTTAGCCTATATTTATCTCTCTCAACAAAATATATACATCACGTTGATATTTTCCAATAAATATGTAGTTCATTATCTTATTAAATAATATTTCTTTCGTACAATTATTAAAAGTATATTTTAATTTTATCATAATTTATTTCAATAGCTTTTTTTCTTTTTCATATTCAATTTTTTTTGGGGAATATTTTTTATTTTTGAATAATATTTATTTAAATTTGATATAAATATACTAATGTACATTTTTTTATAATATTATATTTTTTATTTAAATAAATTTATTATTTTTGAATTTTCTAAATATTTTATTCGTTATTCTTTGTGTAGCATAAATATCTCAACAAACAAAATATATTATATATTTTTGTTTTGTTTTTGTTATATTTTATCTTTTAAAACCTAATTTTTATAATTGCTTTAATTATCTGTTACTTCTTTTTATTTATCTTTTAGCATCATATTCCAATTCAAGCTTTAACTATAAATCTAGGTTCCTTTTGTTTTATTTTCATTTTTTTAATGTTGTTTTATTTTACTTTATCATAGTTTATTTCAATAAATTATATATATTTTTTTTATTATTTTTCAAATATTTAGTATATTTTATTTATTATTTTTTATGTAACATAATTGTCTCAACAAACTACATATATTATATATTTTTCTTTCTTTTAAAGGTTTTTGTTATATTTTATCTTTAAAACCTAATTTTTTTTTTAAATTGCTTAAATTATTTGTTATTTCTTTATCTTTTAGCATCATATATGCCAATACAAATTTTAACTACTCACATATTTCTAGGACTATAAAATTAAGGGATTTTTGCTAAGCAACTACTCATATAATTTTAGCACAAGTAGAATTACACCTTTGAAATCAACTTTTCTCATTCTTCAGGTTTGACAAATATCACTTCTATAATTTTTTTTCATACACTTTTTCATATACTATTGGTTTTTTTTTTCTAGAAACTTTAGTTACATTATTCACACTCTAAATATAAAATATCGAGACTTAAAGATTAGGATCATTAGAATGTGGAGAATGTCAAATTTCAAAGAGATCACATATATTTTATCGATGTGATTTTCATGAATGATAGCATTTGCATCAAATTTTTTTCTTCGTGAACTTTTACTAACATGATTTTACATTAACTTAATTATTTTTCTATGCTAATATTTATTTAATTTTGTTATTGGTGATATTCTAGGGGGTCAAAATTCAATGCACTGTGTGAAGCAGCAATATTACAAAATATCAATCTATGTTATTATAAAAAAAAAAAGCAATCTACGTTTATTGATGTAATATGTTATGAGATAAAAATATCTTAATTTCTAATAACAACCATAAATTTAAACCAACTTCCTATGAATATAGATATTTTATAAAACTATAACCATTGGGAAGCCGTATAATTTTTTTAAGGAGTTAATTTATATATCTTTTGTTTATTTATTCGTTATACTTTTTTTCTGGGTAACCATGATATAGGTTCACAAATTTCACCATCGTTAGAGAGACTAATCTCCATTAGGAGTCAGTGAGGCGCAAAAGGTGGGTTCTTTCTCATACGCATGAGCCACGAAACAAACCCATGACCACATGTTTAAAGGGACCCAAAACTCTTACCACCTGGACTAATTCATTATTGATTTTGTTACACTTTTTATTCTTGCGTTGGACATTCATCTCACCATTTATATTTATTTTTAAGATATTATTATCATTATAAATTTAAATAAATTTAAATTAATATACTTACACGAGTATTCGTGTGCACAAATTTATTTAATATCAAACCCGGGCAATGCCGAGGCTCTAAACTTGTTTATAATATAATACAGTAAAAAAAGTTGTTTTTACAACCAAGTGTTTTTCCTCTTTTTATAGCCTAATTTTACAAATGAAAACTCCTAAAATCATGCACATGCAGGAGACGTACCCTAACAGTTGGATCAGATATGGATGACATGAAATTATCTTGGAGGACTATCTTTCTTGGCCCATCTTTCTTTTTAGCTCCTTTTCTCATTCGAGGATTTTTATCTTAGGAATTGACTGACCTACCACGCTTTAGGCGTGGTTGAGACTCATTTGCAATACGATATTGCCCAATTGTGATTTTTATCGAAGCATTAGCAGCTGATATATATGATTTTGTCACACTTTTTGGATCAGTGAATGTATTTTGTAATTGATTTTTTAAGCTCTGCAAATGAATTATCTTTTAAACTTCAAGTTCACATTGTTTAGTTCGAGGATCAAGATGAGACTATGATAATTCTTTCCAAATGACCTCGTTTACCAGCTGCTTACTCTCTCCCCTAATGTTGGGAAATTTGATTCATCAAAATGAAAATCAGCAAATTAGGTTGTAAATGAATATCCCGTTGTTGGTTTAAGATACTTTATAATAGATGGAGATTCATATCCAACATATATTCTCAACCTTGTTTGAGGACCCATCTTAGTGTGTTGTGGTGGAGAAACAGGAACATACACTGCACATCCAAAGATTCTTAGATGGGAAATATTAGGTTCTCGACCAAAAATAAATTTTAAAGGGGAAGAGTTATGATAACTTGTTGGTCTCGTGTGAATCAATGATGCATCATGCAAAATTGCATGTCCACTAGTGGAAATTAGAAGTTTGCGTCTCATGATGATTGGTCTTGCAATTAATTGTATATGGCTGATAAATGATTCTACATGTCCATTTGTGTACGAACATGTGCTACAAAATGTTCAATATCAATTCAAATGGACATACAATATTCATTAACTGATTGGGATGAGAACTTAGCTGCATTATCAAGTCGTATTTTCTTGACGGGATAATCAGGGAAGTGAGTTCTTATTCGAATTAGTTGAGCTAGAAATCTTGCAAATGCCTGATTGCAAGTTGACAACAAACAAACATGTGACCATCATCTAATGGATGCATCAATTAAAACCATAAAGTATATGGATGGTCAACATGACGGGTTTATTGGCCCATAAATATCACAATGTTCGCTCTAATTTTTTTAGAGATTCACTTGCATTTTTTGGCCTAATTATCAACTTCTCTCGTGAACAAGAGGTACATGAGAACTTATCAGATTAAATTAGGTATTCACTTGCATTTTTTCGCATCATTATAGACCTAGGATCGCCCAACCAGTCATGTCAACAACAAATTTATTATGATTCGTAAATTTCTGGTTTACAATCACATATGCTTCAGTTGCACTTATATAAGTGTAGTACAAACCATAGGAAAAGGAGAGTAACTTTTCCACTACACTTATTTTAACCAAATCATGTCTCTTTACATAAAGATATTCAACATCTCTTTCATTTCTAGTTCAATATGATATCCATTTTTCTAGTTTCAATATGATATCCATTTAGACAGATATCTTTGAAACTCAATAAATTCCTATGAGACTTAGGAGAATATAATTCATTCTCAATGGTTAAATTTTTTCTCCAGATAATAGTACATTAGCTCTTCCGAAGCCTTCAATTATTTTTGAACTTCCAGATATAGTACTAACATCGGTTTCTTGGTTTACTTAAAATTTAAAGGCATTCTTAAACATGATTATTTATAGGGAAATGTTAACGAGTGTCCCTGGGGCACTCTTTAAGGACCATAAATAGTAAGTATTTATAAAAATGTGTGTAATCAATGCATCAGAAATCGAAATATTTGACTTTTTTAAAGTATAATTACTAATTTTAAAATGCTTAAAGAGTGTCTCGGTGGCACTCGCTAACAAGACCCTTACTTATATCTAGGGTTCTATTTCTTAACACTTCCATCTCCATTGAGATGATCAATTTTTCCATCAGGATCATCAAAGAAATCAGCAATGTCTAAGTGAGTAACATCCATATTACCATAATCATTATCACCATCTTCACATACAAAATGAGTCTAAGCCTTTTTATCTTTATTTTTAAGTGATTTCTGGTAAAGATCAACAAGATGCCATGGAAAACGATAGGTGCAACTCCAATGGTCTTTTCATCCTCAACGATAGCAAATATTCACATTATTTTTGCTACTTTAACCAGCTTTTTCATTCTTTCCCACATTTTTTCACTCCTGGTGAAAAAAATGTGTTTTTATGATCTCCACTAAGATTATGATTAAGACCACAACCCTGAACTTTCCCACGACCACGACCTTGACTGTAGCCACATCCACGAGTTTTCCCATAGTGATCATGTGTTGCTACATTCACTTATGGGAATGGAGCACTGACAGTGGGACGAGCCTCATAATTTTTCATTAAAATCTTGTTATTTTGTTATGTTACAAGAAGGCAAGATATCAAATCGGAATATTTTTTAAATCCTTTTTCGCGATATTGTTGCTGCAAAAGCACATTAGATGCATGAAAAGTGGAGAATATTTTTTCCAACATATATTCTTCGGTCACTTTTTCTCCACACAATTTCAATTGAGACGTTATTCTAAATACAACAGAGTTATACGAAGTTACAAATTTAAAGTCTTGTAAACGCAAATGCGTCCATTCATAACGAGATTTTGGGAGGATGATGGTTTTTTTATGTTTACATCTTTCCTTTAAACTGTTCCAAAAACTTTGTGGATATTTTAGGGTAAGGTATTCATTTTTCAGATCATCATGAAGATGACGACGAAGGAATATCATGGTTTTTTCATTTTTTTGTTCAGATGTTACGTTTCCTTCTTTAATAGTATCTCCATGACCTTTGGCATTTAAATGAATTTCGGCATCTAGAGCCCAAGCCAAATAAATTTTTTTTGAAATATCAAGAGCCCAAAAATCATGTTCTGTAAGGTTCAACATAATGAGTACTATAATAAAAGTTTAAAGAAGTTAGATAAAATATATAATTCTAAAACAAAATTGAATAACATTTGAATTATGGTAAGCCGCTTTCGTAAAAAAGGTGGTGTCACAAGGTAAATACAGATCAATTTTCTATATCAACGTGAATTAATATTTTATATTTGACCCTTTAATAAGTGTGCTAAATGAGAATGTTAAAAAAATCATGGAATTACATAATCTTATAATTGGTTCAACTTGTGCATAAATACGCTATCCTACCGACTCTGAATTATTCATATATAACCTTGATATGTTCCTATTATTTTTTTAAATGTTGCTTTTCATTTATCAAAGGTTGAAAAATTAACTATAAAAAAATGCACTATATTGACGATAATTTTTTTTTGTTACCCCTTTATTAAGTGTGCTAAAGAGACATCTAATTATAATAATTATTATTTTAAGAGGTGTTTTTAACAACTACTTAAGTTCTACGAATATTAAATTTTTATATCACATGTCTTTTAAATACAAAAAAGTGATGAAATTTTATTTTATGTGTGACATAAAAAAAGAGAGATATGGTTAAAACTCTTAAGTTTGTGTTTGATATGATTTTATTTATTTTTCTATTTCTTGTTGCAAAAAATGCTGCCGGTAAACTATTTTTTTTCTACTTTTCATACTTTTCTCCTTTACTTTGTTGTTCGTACAAAATATTTTATCTTATTTTATAACCAATATTTTTTTTCTCTTTTCATTACAGAAAGTATTGAATGCAGAACCGTTGCTGATTGTCCAAAACTTATATCAAGCAAGTTTGTGATTAAGTGCATTAAAAAACGATGTGTAGCTCAGTTCTTTGAATAGCAAAATATTTATGCAATATCCCTCATGCTAGAGTATTCCGTTGTTGCCATTTAATTATTTTGTTCTCTCCCAATCATTAGGTTTTTCATTTCTTTTTATTTACTTAATTTCAAGGACCTTGCAATTATGGTTTTTTACCTGAAAACATTGGTAATGAAGTAAAATATGACACTAAAGAATATTAATAAAGAGCCTTTTGGGGGAAGCATTATTGTCTTGGATGAGTTCTTGTATTTGTCCATGAAGTTATTGAATATATTGGAGTTGTTGTTTAAGGTTTATGTAAATATTTTATATTCATTTCCTTGTTGAAAAAGTTTAAGTTTTTTTACGATTTTATGAACTTGGAGTTGAGATTGTTAACCTCACCCTCTTTCTAATGCCATGCCTTCCTCCACCCTCAATCTAATCCTTCATATATGATGTAGCTCAGATGGTGGTTGTGCATTTCACGACAACACCACCGTTTAACCATTTGATTCTAACGGTTGGTTTGTTAACCTAAAAGGATCAGGTTCTTACGGACGTTGAAGTCACATTTTAGGTTCACCTCTATGGATTCAGATGTGTAGCCATCGCCAGCCGGCCGTTCATTTAACTGTGCTCCCATCCTGATATGTTTTTGTTTTGTTTATATCGGTGAGCGTTCTCTACCAGGATTCTTTCTTGATCGTGTTGTTTTTCCTAGATATTTGTTTCATTGTCTTCGTTCCAATTCGTTGTTCTCGAATTCACCAAGTTAAATGGCATTTGCTGATACGGGTTTTCTTGATCTAGTGCTTCTGAACCCGCTTGGCTTGGTTTGTTGATATGGGTGGTGATTGGAGACTTCAATGGAATTCGTTGAGATTCCTACTACCGTTGTTTCCTGTTCTGTTGTTTGATCTTCCTATAACAAATGACCTTTAGGTTTTTGTCGCTATTAGCGGATGGATGCTCGAGTACACATAACACATTATCATATAGCTAAAGCAATTGATTGTTCAAATGAAGGGTTGGTCATTCACAAAAAGAATAGAAAGAGTCGAAATGTTCAAGATTTTCTAAACCTTCTCTTCAATGAACAAAAACAAATTGACAAAACCAGTCACTCACTAAACAAATTCAAAGTCATTTTAGGGTGTAACACTCCTAGATCATGAAAATATTCAAAAAAAATCAGATTAAGCTCTGCTACTACTTTCAACTTGGAAGAAATTATGAATCCTCTGAAGTGCCATTAGCTCATATTACACTTGTAATATTTACTTTATTGTAGTTTACCTCTTTATGAGTTGTTGTAAATATCACCATGTTATTCTTACCCCAAGTCCTCGAGTTAATGGAAAGGAAGTCCTCTAGTTTTCGACAAGGAGGTCCTCTAGGTTGAGGAAAGAAGTTTAAGGCAAGGAAATCCCGAGTATGGCTAGGTATGCCGGCAGATATACTTTGGTAAAAGTCCTCTAGATTAAGTCAAGGATATCTAGGACAAGGTTGTCTTATTAACTCTCTAATCGTTGATCATGGTTAAAATTCTTCTGTATATAGGGACTGTACTAGCTCTGATTTGTGGAGTGAACTAAGATAACTTTTGTGTGTGTTCTTTCTTTCGTTTCTTTTTTTACTTTGATCATTACTTTATATTGCTAACTAAAGTTTAGGAAAAGAAAACACATGAAAGAGAGAAGTATGGAAGTATCAGATGACAAACCAATAACAGAAATGAAGGCAAAATAAAAATTTAACATGTCATTACTTGAGTAGGAGACTTAAGTATCAGATAACATAGTTCTAGAAAAGGATAAATTTTCTCCAATAGTGCAAACAAATAAACATAGAAAACATTCTAAAAAACAAATATAGAAGAATAAATGCTTGCATGAGAATACTCTCTTGTAGTTAAATGCAAATATGAGAGAGAAATTATACCACAGTTTTGGGGAATAAATTATACAAAAAAAGTTTCCTAACACTGGAGCTCAAACCAATATAAATAGTGGCAGAACATGATGGATGAAAACATATACATATATGGAAGGAATCTTAATAAGTGAAGTGATAATCTATCTTGATAATCTTTATCATGTTTAGTAGATCCATCTGGATTCTGCTCATATTTGTTGTCCTGAGAAAATTGGTGGCCGTTCTTGCAGCTCTGACTCGTTGCACCCAACAATGTTGTCATACTCATCCTCATTCCCAGCTAAGAACTTTTTTCACTGTGTTTTCTACCATCAAATGCACAACAAATATAGCTTATAAAGCCGTTGTACAGTGGTTGAATCGCGTCATGGCATCTTAGACCATCAATGATGATTACAATGAATATAATGATCTCGAGTTCTGGTTCAGTGTTTTGTTTCATATCGCTCTTTATTTTCTATCAACGCCAACGTTAACAAGAGCACCAGTTCAATACTACAAGTATCCCTCCAAATTTCAGTTGATGCCTACAAACCTCTTTCTCGTTCAACGATCCTCACTACACTATTTTAAATTGACGTCTCACCACAACTGTTAGAAACATGTTCTTTGTAATGAGTTTGTTTTCTAAGGTGTAAATTACTTGTTACACAGTGTGTAGTCAATACTCAATAGTGGCTCCTAGTCCTACACATTCTGTAATATCACATTGTGTTGCGGCTTTAGCAACTGCCCATTGAAACTTATGTGAAGGTCTAAAGCTTTTGGACAATTCACAATAGAATAACTAATTTGTTGCCCTCAACTTATAAATTTTCCCTCTGGTTTTTGGATGTTTTGGTCATTTCGCCCTTAAATTTTGAGTGGCGATGAAATAGGCCAATTCTTTCTTGTTATTTCTTCTCCTCAGAAGCAGCTTCTACTCTTATTTCTTCACCTTGTGCCATTTTTTGTCGGCCCTTTGTGCGACTTTTTGACGGTCACCCACCTACGAGATAATGATTCCATTCAAGGAATCACTTGTATTTATTTTAACTACATAGACGCGTTACTTCACACTTTGTTGGCTAAAACTTATTTGCTTTATATTGAGTTTGGATATATATAGCAATAGCAATGAACTTCGATTTTTAGATGTGAATATGTCTTTGGTCTTGTGTCTTCTACTTTTTAGCTCTTATGTCTGATATGAGTTAAACATGGGAGCTAGAATAGTAGGACATGAAGTGACTCAAAAGCTCTGAAAATATTCATAATATACTCCCTCTACATAATCTTAGTTAATAAACTTAACGAGTGATCTTGACTTCGGACCTTGGATTGTGTTCTATTCGAAGTCTCAAGTTCGATTCTCCTCGGTGCCAATTTCGGTAGACTTGTTTAGCTTCTTTATTGATAAAAAATACTTAACGAGTGATCTTACTCTATTTATTTTTTACGCAACAAAGAATATATAAAATCAAATAAAAGAGTACACAAAGTTGAGGGGGCTTAAACCTAACCCAGCAACCACATAGCATCCCTCTAAAAGGTTATTACAACAAAAGTTGCATAAAACAACCAAATACGCAACAGATAGAGACACACATACAATCTACCGAACCCAACGTGACTACTTTGGCAAAGCTAGGTGTAATTAATTATGACTGCCCTACTAACAACACACTTTTACGTAGGAAGTGTATACAACTAGGAAGCATGATATCTAGATCTTAAACGACTTGAGAGGGGGGGGTCAAACCAAAAGCCGAAAAAATTACCCCAAAGCTCGTAAAACTAAGAAGGAAAAAGAAGAAAAATGGCCTTGAAGGAAAAAGGTGCAACTCAACCATCCTTAGGTTCACCCTTTAAACTAAGTGTTTTAGGAATTGAATTTGTTGAATTGTTTCTTCTGTTTCTTCTTCAGTTTTGGGTTGCAAAGCCCTCACCTGCCTAAGAAGTTTAATGTCCTTCTGAAGTATACCGGGCAACGGTGTGGAGGGGAGACACCTGACGTCTACAATTGTGTTTCAATACCACTCTCCTCCTCCGGGGATGAATTATTATTCCGCACAAGATCCTGGATCTGATGTTTCCGTACATGCTCAACATTCACCGTCCGGTAAATGTTCTCAATATTCTTAAAATACTTAAAATTATGTGGAGCTGCAACAAAAACAGTTTCCTGCATTATCGTATCCGCATCCAGTCCTTTGGTAAAACAAACCCCTCAACTATCGTCAGCGTTAGTGCTCTTGCCGCCGGTGCTGAATTAAATATATGGTTCATGGGAAAGAAATTTATTCATGGATATGCATTCAAATATAGTTTAGAGAAAGTGAAGGGTCTATTGAATCCATTCTCTTCTTTATTGATTTATTTCATCCAAGATTGTTTTTCTCACATTTTTTGCATAATTAAGAAACAAAAAGTTTATTGAATCTTTCTTTTTTGTCAAATTTATTGAATCTTGGATTTTCATATTAGACTCGAAACTTAACAAGTCTATGTTTGGGAATCACAACAAAAGGCTTTGAACATGTGTCATAATTTGAAGCTCTAGTTTGTGATTTCTACTTTCTATTAGAAATTGTCAATCTTATATATAATTATTCAAGTTCAAGTTAATGGTCATTGAAATGATGAGCTAAGAATGAAGTTAAAATAAAATGGACGTGCATTTCTTGAGATGTTTTTCCTTTTGTCCAATTTAAATTTCATCTTCCTCATGCTCATAAACCAACTCACGAGCTTATAGCCTATTGTTCTCAAACTAGGTTCTAATATGGAAAAATAAGAAATTTTAGTGTTAACTACTAAAAACACACAACATAATTAAGTGGATAAAAAAGAAATCTGGAAGTCTTAAAAACATACCCTAGAAAACATGAAATTTGAAAGCCAAAATAAAAAATATGAAATTTGAAAGAATACACAATGAAAGTCAACTATTTGGATAATACTCCAGACCATTAAACATCATGTTTCATCATTCTAGTTGCAATAAGACTTCTAAAAGGAGATAACCCAAAAACATATATATACATTAATAGACAACGCTATCACTTTCATAGTAGAAAAACTCAACTCAATTAGTAGACATGTACAACTTCTTCCACAAAGTTTGCTCAGCAATTGTTATCAAGTTTTGTCAATGCATCAAATTTCATTGGATCCCTTAGAGCAATCCTCTCCCTTTGTACCAGAATCATGGACATCGCTTTCAACAGGTTGTACGATCTTACCAAATAACTTGATTGAATTAGACCCAACTCCTTTTGTGTTACTGTTGTGAGTCTCAACAAAATCTATCCCAAAGGTGTTCAAACTACTAAGGTTATTTTGTGACAAGTTGTTAGATGTCCGCCTGTCAATGTTTAGGTTGTTCACAAAGAAACTATAACTCTTATCATTCAAGGGGTTTGAAAAACCTGTTAGAGATAAAAGATCTTGCCTGGCTCCCTGCATGCCTTCTAGAAAATAACCGGATTTCAACAATGTTTTGTTCAAAGATCCCATAGGGAACTCTATCATAGGAATGAAGGGATCACCCTTGTTATCACACAACAAGGCAGAATCTTGAACTAGTCTAGACTTTTTTGTTGAGAGGAATGGTAGATGCACTGTAGGTGTGTGGAAAATAAGTTCAACTTGCCAAGGATTAACGCGGTTTTGATTTTGCGAGATTTCAAGTTCATCCCAGTTAACCTATGATAAAGAGAAAAAATGGTAAGAATCCAAAATCAGTCATTCAAAATATACAATAAGTTATAGTATGTATATGCACATCAAAGATTTCTTAACAAATACTAAAATATGAGTAAAAATATGGTAACCTAAATAACTAATACTTTTCCATAAGATACCTGAAGCTTCTCCATTATTTATATGCCCGAAAACACTTGTCACTCTTATATTCTAGCATTTCATCAATCACTCAATAATATGAGGAGCAAGAAGGGTGCATGGTTTTGCATCTAATGATCTCAAACAATACAAGTGCAAGAACTAATTGCAGTTGATCCATAATTATGGATTAATTTTGGTATCAACTATAAAATATTTCAAATGTATTTCTAATCAAACTAAAGTATAAATAACAACAACACCAAAAAATAGTAAATTAACGACTAGCTTAGTTGGTCAGATAATATTAGAATTTTAATTTTAACTTATCCTATAGGGCACAAGAACATAGCATAGTAGCCTACACTCCTATAACTCAACCCTAATATTTATATACTAAATTGATCAAGGGATAAAGCACGACTCTTTAAACTTGGAGCAACAATGATCAAGGCTCTCAAGGGAGGGATCTAACTCTGTTTCCATTTCAAGTTATCTATAACTTTACTATTCCTCTTGGTGAAACATATATACCACTTTTGCTGCTGCTATTGCGGAGAGAAAAAAGATGAAACTGCTATAATTATTCAGCTAGCTATTGTTGTGATTGTGAGCATTGAAGGTCTGTTGTGATTTTTCCTAATTGTATTTTGGTAATCATGTCTCGTAATCGTTGAATAATGTTTTCGGCAAGGATTGTGTTTGGTTGAGCTGAGATAGTCAGAAGATTGAAAACTAATATTAAACATTAATAATTACTTGCTATTAGAATTTTGGATATCTATTTCATGAACCATCATCTGATTAGTTTCAACCATAGTCACATAATTCTCTTGACATGCTGCAAATTGTGAATTGATACTTGTGTACTAGTTTGTTGTACTTTTACGAATTGGTTCGCACTAATTCCCCTATAATTCATGGAGATTGGCGAACCGATACATGTGTGTGAAGATCAAAGAAAGAGGACGAATTAAGAGGTTGAATAAGAGATAAACAGGAAGAAAAATCTCCGGTAGAGCAGATAAATTTTGTTGGAATACCTCTTTGAAGCTCTAAAAAAGAGAGCGTCTCATGCAAAATAACATTGATACAATAGTAAAAAAGTGAAAGAAAAGTGAGTATAAAAAAAGGTTTTCGGAAGTGGGCACTAATTTGCTGTAGCTTGTCGATATAATCCTTCTAATTGTTTGTAATTAAGATAGTTTAGTATACTTAATTAGGTAGTACCAATACTATGAATCGATGCGAGGTTTATACCTCCATATGCACCGAATTCTTCTCATGTCGAGTACCGCAAACCCGTAACAACGCGAAATGCGAATTATGTGACTATAACGTCTGAATGAATCATGCCTAAACTTCTTCGACAATAATATTTATATCATTATGCAGTCAAATATAATCAGCCCTTGATTCAAAAAATAAAATAAAACTACAATAAGACCAAAACAGAAAAGCACCTGAAGCATGCGCCAATTAGGGACATTGGACACACTAGAGATTGTTCCTTGAGGCTGAAAAAATGTCATCTTTGAATTTGAAGATTCATCCATCTTCAAAGGAAGCTTCACTCTCATTCCAGATGCCCAACCAATCTTCATAGCATCATCCACAACATTTGCATCAACTACAAAATTGCACCAATTAGCCCTAGGGTAATATATAACTTCAAATGCCATATTCTTTTCCGCCGATTCCACTGCCTCAATAACCGCCTTCTCGGTTAGCATTCCGCTTCTCCCGCCTCGAGAAAAACCCTCTCCCTTAACCTCCAAACCATTCTCTTTACCCTCCTCCTCTTTCTTATTATTCACCGCCTTTGCTTCAGCTGCAGCAAACTTCATGTTTCTGCGGATTCCAACAACTATATCTCCGGCAGTGTTTTTCATGAAAACAATAGAATCACCAGCAACGAGTTTTTTCGTGTTCACAAACGGAGTCCAACCAGTAGTAAAAAGGTGTCTTTTGGGTCTCCCTCGATAGACATGAGCAAACTTCCAAACTCCGTCATGAACATCAGCAACAGACAGTTGCTGAGACGGAAAAGGAGAATTTAGGTCAAGCTTGGGGAAGATCAAGTCAGCACAAATGCGAGGTACAGAGAATCCACCGCCATTATTAGAATCAGATTTTGTAAGAGTCTTTACAAAGGAAACAAACTTATCACCGTCATCTTCTTCGTCAAAAACCTCAGAACTTTCTTGTCCTTCAGTTTCAGTTACCGGACTGAGTAGCAATTTGGCGAAGACCTCATCGGTGTGAGGATCAGCTAGGAGATCAACAGCCGTGATGACACACGGAAAGGAAGGACGGTAACCATCAATAACGGTGATTGTTTGAGCGTTAGGTGAAGGGCAGGCATGTTCCAAGTGACCTTGTGGGAAGTAATAAACTTTAGAACGTACCTTTGGAACGTTCACCGATGGACCGGCACATGTCTGCCAGATTTTGGATTTCACGCGGCGTGCCGGAGGGGGAGTAATGGTGGCCGGTGGGGGAGACATGGCGGAAAGAGAGAAGGAGCGAGCGGGGAATAAAGTTGGATTAGGTTTTACAAACTATTAGAACAATTAATAGGAGTTATTAGTTAAATTATGTGTATCATGTACGAGACTGTTGAGTTGTAATTGTGAGAATTGTGTGCTAAATCGGTTGTGGATGAGAGAGAAAAATGAGAGTATCCCAACAAAATAGGAATTTTTTTAGTGTCCAAGTGAGTAATTGTCAGTGTCTTTCCACAAATTTTTCTCCCTCTCTATACTAGTTTGTTTGAACGAAGGATAATTATGAAAACTAATAGATCGTGGATTTTGTCTCTTTTTTTCAAATAAAATTAGGAATGAGTGTTTTTTTTATTTGTTAGTGTACTAAGAATGAGTTATTTTTTGTTACATATTAAGAATGAGTTTAATAACACTAACTATTGATTCTGTAGTTGATAAAATCACTTTTGAATGTTTTTTGAATTTATTGTGTTTATTATATTAGACACATAAAAATTATGCGTAAGATATATTTTTTATTTATTTAGTACTTTAAATATTATTTAAACAAATGTGCATTCAATAATAAAATCTTAATAAAATATTAAAAAACTATACGTCTGCACGTGCAACATGCACGAGCAATATTTATAGAATTATTCTTAATAATCGGTATACTTAAATATATTGTTTTGAATATATTGGTGTGAATAATAATGGTTACGCTTTCAATTTAGACCTTAAAAAATAGGTGTTTGAGTATTTCAAAGAGTTTTTTTTTTTTTAGTAAGTTCATGTAAATGAAAGGAGTCAATATTAGTGGTATGGTTTAGTGGGATGGGGTTAGTGATATACAACTAAAAGTGATATGGTTTAGTAGGAAAACTAATTAGAAGTCTATTAATTTTTTTGGACGTGTTACATTAGTGATTAGGAGTTTAGGCTATCTAGAATATCTTGAGAGAGAGACATTTTTAAATCGAAGAGGAATATAAAAATATACGTATCATTAAGAACAATAGTAGAACCCTTTGCCTCTAAAACCTTAGGCTATCTAGAATATCTTGAGAGAGAGACATTTTTAAATCGAAGCGGAATATAAAAATATACGTATCATTAAGAACAATAGTAGAACCCTTTATCTCTATAACCATGTTGCAAATATTGGAGCCATTATTTAAAAAAAATTAAATGGAATAAAATTTTAAATAAAAATAAGAAGGCTACCATTGAAATTGCAAATATTGCATGCTTAGAAAGGATAGAAAACCTAAATCAAAAGGTGCACATGAAATTGTTACTTTAGATATCAAAAGATGGAGACAGATGCTAGATTCATTGAAAAATAGTAAAAAGGCTACCATTGTTTTTACATCGGTTGAACTCCTTATGATAGAAATGATGGATCAAATTTTCACTTCTAATGACTTCGTCCAATAAAATGGTGAGTAACATTTCAGTATTCTCCATAATGGTCTTTCTTCTTCCAAACTATCGTTTCTCTACTTCTTTTTTCTATATAAAAAAAAAAACAAATACAATCATAAATAATGAGGTATTCTATAAATAACATGTAAAAATAAAAAATAATGCATATCATAATGCCAAAATTCTAGAAACAATAATAGTAGATGGAAGAGAACAAATGAGTAGATGAAGGAGAACAAATATATGAAGATGTGTGTTATGGAATAAACAAAGTGGAGAGAGGTACGTAGTTTTTTTTCTTCAGCAAGTTGTTTATTTAATTTATTTAATTAGTTAATTTGCAATGGAAGATGGGTAGCTAACATGAGAAATTATTTTTATCCACTACTCAATTAAATTCTGTCTATTTTTTATTTAATTAATTAGTTCATATGCACTGGAATGTGGCTAGCTAATATGGGAAGTTATTTTTATCCACCGATCAATTAAATTCTGATTTTTTCAATTTAATTAAAAGAATATAAGAGTTTTGAAGAAAAAAATTAATGAGAACTTGTAGGATTATTTTTAAGGAGCATGTTTAATTAAATTTCAATTTTTTAATTTAATTGGAAAAAGTTTGATGTTTATGGATGGTGGGTGTGGTTAGTTTAGTTTCATATTTATGGAATGTGGGTGTGAAGTGTGATATGTGGGTAGTGTTTTTTTTTCTCTTCATTTTATAATTTAATTAATAGAATGATAGTTTCCTTCCAAAAAAGAATAATAGTTATTTCCCATTTTAATTAATAGGTGAATTAGCAAAAATAGAATTGTGGATGAAAACATGGGTAGTGGGTTTTTTCTCTTCTTTTTTTATTTAATTAATAAAATGATATGGAGGAAAAATTTGGAGGGAAATTTTCGGAAGAACCTGTAGAATTATATTTATAAATGACGATGATCAAGGGCGAAGCCACCACCCGGCGACCTCGGGCACTCGCCCGGGCTCAATCGATGCTTTGTTTATATTTGGCCCAACTGAATAGCCTATTAACCCACTTAATTTTTTTTTGGACAAACTCAATATTTTCACACGCGCGCGTACACGAATTTCTGGCTATATAATTTTTGTCCAAGCTCTATAAAATTTCTGGCTCCGCCAATAATGATGATACTTATATATATAGTCAACCTCTATTTATGAAGAGAGTGATGATCAAGATCGCAACATGAACACATTCAAAATGAAAATTTGAACCCACATTTAAGACACAAATACAATACTACTTGGGAATTTTGAACAATACCTTTTATTTTGGCATATTATTTTGAACTTTTTTAAAAAAAAAAAAAATTTATTATACATGATAATTTTCATAACATAAAATCTTAGTTGTATTATTTCCAATTTCACAACTAAATTAACAAAAAAATGTATACTTAAAAAAACAAAGAATATATATACAAGGTATTTTTGGAAAGTTAAATTTCATTAACCACTTTTACTACTTCGTCAATCAAACAGATACAAGGTATTAACCAAAAAAATTTACGCAGTTTAAAAAAAATGACAGGTACATGAGATTCCAAAAGTAAAATCACTTTTTTTTGTTTTTTTTTTGGTAGTGTACTTTTTTTTAATGGAATAGAGAAATTGGTTAATACCACAACTAAACTTTTGTTGTAAAAAATAATATTATTATAGAAATGCGGATTCCATTTTTTTGACACAAAAGTTGTTACTACTAAAATGGTAAGGAGGAAAGTCTTCGATGACATGTATTTGGAAATTTAATTGTTAGTTAGATATTTGCGGGAGAGGAGGGTTTAATTAACTTCTCATCACTGATATTTGGCAAAATTCTAACATGTAGATAATATATATTTTGAGGTCAAACCGAAAATAATGGAACTGAAAATCAAAACCAAATCCATAAAATTGTTTTTTGTTTTTTTACTTTTCATATTTGAGTTTAAATCGAATCAAACACAATCACTATTTTTATCAAAGTTTGGGTCTCAGTTTTCCGTCATTCAAAATCGACCGTCCAAAATCCAAATCAAAGTGTATCACAAACTCTTCCTATTTTTGTTATAAATATATATTATCATAAATATTTGAACAAACTCCAAATCAAAGTGTTATCACAAACTCTCCAAATCAAAGTGTTATCATAAATATATTTGAACATTATTTTATTTTTTTTATAAAATATTTGAACATTATTGAAAGGGTTGGATAGCTCAACTAATTTGAGACAAGAGTTTAGGAGTTGAAAGTTCAAATTCAAATCGTGAAAAGGAAAGAAAAAAAAACTAACATTTTTTTTTGAAGGAATGAAAAAAAAAACATAACAGTCAATGTTCTAACATTTTTCTAAAAAAAAAAAATACTGACATTTTTCATTAAAAAAATAGGGTTAATAGTGTTTTACCCCCTGTAATACATGTTTGGTTAAAATTCTTCAGAAAACCCATCAGGTTATATGACTCTGCAGAATCTCTTACGTAACATTGATATGGCGCTGAGGTGGATATTTATTTTAATTTTATTTTTTTTTGTTTGGCCACACGTGTAATTATGTGACACCTAATTAATTAATTTTAAAAAAAACACCAAAAAAGACATTGTGTTCCTCATCTTCTACGAGCCCAGAAACACAACATTAATAAAATAGGGTGGTTGGTTTATATGATTTTAAAAAAAAAAATCATACTCCTCTTCTTTTTTAAAATCCCATAAACATATATCATCGATTATTGTTTTTTGTTTTTTAAAAGTCATGAACTTATCTCTCCATTGGTTCTTCAACAAAACAAACATTCAGATCTTAATTTTTTTTTTAAGGGAAATGACTTTTTAGATCCAAAATAGGTTGAAAAAGGAAGAGTACAAATGGATCTTCACTCATCTTCACCTTCAACTCGGTTTTAATAAAATGGAGTAATGGACCCACTCAAACCCCACATCTATTGAAACCTATTTTTTCTATCTTCTCCATATATGCAACAAAATTGATTCTCGCATCTTCTCTTTAGGTTCAAACCCAAACCTTTCTAAACACCTCAAAAGCTTCGAGTGTATATGTTTGCTTAATAGATTTTGAACCCGGAAAATTGGTTCAAGAATGTTCCAGAATATAAGAAGTGCTTATGCGGAATTCTTTGGTTATTTCGGTATTGTAGCGTTGAAAATAAGGGATTTTAGAAACTATGAGAAAAATTAAGGAAAACGATGGGTAGAAGAAAAAGAAGAAGAAAAGGATTTGTGAAGTGGAAAGGATGGTGAAATTCTTGATTTAAGTTTTTTTTTTTCAAGGATTGGTGAAATTCTAGATTCAGAAAATTGATGGAGATTTGAGTTGTTGATGTGTTGTTGTGATGCTGCTCATGTGTTGTTGTTCCTGTGTTGTTGCTGTTGTTTTTGTGTTAAGAGAAGAGGGGTTGTTGATGTTGAAGGAGAGATGTTTGTTGGTTGAAGAATAATGAAGAAAATAAATATTAAAGGGATGAAGATGATGAAGAAGTTGTTGGTGATGATGATGAATGAAGTTGTTGGTGTTTGTGAAGTTGATTTTCTGGATTTGAGACGAAGGAGATTAATGATGAAGTTGATTTTCTGAATTTTTTTGTTTGTTTTAAAATTAATTAATTAGGTGTCACATAATTACATGCGTGGCCAAACGAAAAAAATTGAAAATTAAAATAAATATCCACCTCGCCGCCATGTTAGTGTCACATAAGAGATTCTGCTGAGTCATATGACTCGAGGGGTTTTCTGAAGAATCTTTATTTTACAAGGACGGAATCCAAAACTTTTATTTTACAGGAGGCAAAACCAAAAGTGGCATATATTACAAGAGGTAAATCACTATTAACCCTAAAAAATATTTGAATATTATTTGAATGACATTGTTTGTATTACATTATAATTGGCTCGGGTTCGATACTGCTCTCAATGGAAGTATCGTGGACCACATTACTCAGTTTGGTAGCTGAGGGGGTTTTTTCGCATAAAGTTAAAAACTCGTTTTATGTTATTTGGTTCTTTGTTACTTGGATTATTTGGAAAGAGTGTAACAAACTATTATTCAACAACAAGAAGAAAACTTGTTGGTAGCATGTGAAAGGGTGAAGCTTCAATCATATTAATGGTTTAAATTGAAATAAGTCATATTCGACTTTGATTACCAATTATGGAGGCTAAATCCAATTTTTTGCTTATTATCAGTTACCTAGCTAGTTTTGCTTTGGCATCATTTTGAACTATTGTTGTACTCTGTTTCCTTGACAGACTCTCTTCAGTACACCTTGTGCTAAAGCGGTCAGTTTTGGATTGTTAATATATTGTTGCTCATTTGGCCTTTTCAAAAAAAAAAAAAAAAAACTACTATGAATCTATTTCTAAACTTCCATTCTTTAGAGAAAAAAAATATTTTGTATAGGAACTACCATAATGTGCATTTTGAAAATGTTCTTGATAATTCGATTTGATGTATACATCTTGACTTCCTCCTTTTTTTTCGTATTTTTAGCTTAGATTAGTAGATATCCTCAACAAACTCTGCTCATAAAAGCTTATAAATATTTTGCAACAACGTTATAAATCAACATTGTTGCTCACCTCCTGAAACCTATGTCAATTTGTCATGTACTTGCTATGATTCTAGGATTCGTGTCCCAAAATAAGATTCTCACTAGTCTCATACCAACAAAGCAGAGTACTGCATTTCTTTTCGAACAGATCTTCAAACAGAACCATCCTTATACAAGAGTGGAAACTTTCTGGGCATGTGAACTCTAAAAGAGGCATGAACTTCCAAACTACCAATTTTCTCGAAGACGCAAGCTCTCAACAAATCTTTTGGTGATTAATACTTCTACCAGTCTTACAATATGTATGTGAGTGGTAGCTGAACCCATCTTGAGGTTAGTTCCCAAGGTGTCATGAAGACTTCCCCAAATTAATATGCAAAACAAGGTTTTCTGTCTGAAAATATGCAAGATGGTATATTTGTAATCGCTCCAACTTCTCCATCGGTTACATTTGTAACTGCCGAACCATCATCAAACTTCTTAGGATTAAAGAGTTGTACATTTGCTCCAATTGAATTAGCACCCATGATCTTAGCATGTACAATTTCCTTTCTTGAGGATGGCTTTTGTAGTACCAAATTAATTTGACATTCCTTCAATTCATACACACTTGAAACTCTCAAAGTTTCTAAAAGTGCAATTTTGTTTGTTTATGAATGCAAAATTTACTCAAATCACTCACAATGGGTATGCCAATTTGTTGCGCATGTGTTGATTTTTACTATTATCGAAATAAGAAAATCTATCAACAACCCTAAAAATAGTATGTTTAGATGTGGGGTCTTGACTATTTAAAAAGTAAGATTCTAAGGTGTTCAATACATAATTCAATTTTTTTTCGATGCGAATTCAAATTTGTATATACAATAATTACATCTACGATGCAAATTAAAAATGTCAAAACTGTCATTGGATACTTGTACAAGGGACATAGGTTTTTATGCAGAAAATTGTATGTTTTTTTTTTATGGAAAATTGTTTCTACAATACAATGAACTTGAAAGTGTGAAATATAAGTACAAAGAAATTAAAATTCATAAATTTAGGTGCATGAAATTAAATTGACAAAAAAATTAAATCACTGGAAAAGTAAACTACTTGGAAAGTAAACTGTATAAAATGTACATAATATGAACAATGTCATTCAAATAATGTTCTAATATTGATCTTTTTTGCACTTATGAATCGATTTTAAACTATCATTCTATTACTATTATTTTTTTCCTTTCATAAATCTATTATTACTATAGTATTCATTTGATCTTTTTATATATATTCTTTTTTTTTTTAATAAATAATTGCTAATATTTATCATTCAAATAAATCCTTTATTTTAGGGACAAAACATAGGTGCATTTTCTTTACATGTTTTTAGCATGGTTCTTCAAATAATTAAAATTCACTTTTTATGTTTATAACAAAAAAAATTAAAAAAAATGTGGGTTTGAGAAATCATCGGTAGTTGTGCATATATTATGTGAAGTATCACACGAAAAGCATTTAAGAAAATGCACCCAAGTTTCATCCTTATTTTAACTATAGCAAAAAACTAAGGTTTATTTTCCTAGATGCTTTTCATATGGTTCCTCAATAAACTACTCATGAAAATGGTATTTTAGCTAAAAATCATATGAAAAACACATAAAGAAATTCACATGAGTTTTGTCCTCTAATTCAAGCAATTTATTTATTTCTCTGTTTTATCCTTCATTAAATTACATTTCATTTAGGAAAGATTTTTTCAAATTTATTTCATTTTTTAATTATTATATTGATAGAGAAAATTTTAGATTATTATTTCATTAAATTGTTTATTTTAATCTATTTTACATATTTGTCACGAAATAATTTTGTTGGCCTTCTTGTGCTCATTATTTTCATTCTAAACATACACTCTTGATAAATTTTCAACTTAAATAACTAGGATTTATTAATTTTATATTTTAGGTAACTTTTGTTTATAAAAGAGAAGAAGAAAAAAAACTCACTATCCGGTTCAATGACCGACTAATTGGAGGGGTCCAATCCCACCATCTATTTGTGGGGCCATTCAAATCCATTTCTTTGGTAGACATTAATAGTTTATTTAATAAATTACGGGTTATATCACCATAAAAAAATTATTATAATATGAACAATCTTTTTTCTTTTATAACTTTTGAATTATATGAATTTTCAATAAATATCATTTATATAACATAAAAGCTAATATTATTGATAACTTTTTCAATTTAAATAACTAGAATTTTTTTATTGTCAGGAAAACTAAACTTTATTTATTTTATATTCTAGGCAGATATAAATAGTTTATTGATAAAATACATGTTATAGGCTCCGTTTGTTACAGATTAAAATAAAAGTGATTTAGACATAAAATCATTTCGAGATTATATTTTAGAGATTTTGGACCTGTTTGTTATAGTTTTTTTAAGAAAAAGAATCACTTTTTTTTATAAAAAAACCACTTTTAAGATTATTGCATCCGTTCTTTCAAAAAAAAAATTATTGCATTTTTTAAAAAAGATTTTTAAAAAAATTAGAATCTAAAAAAAAATAATCTAAAAACAGCTTCAAATGAGAAGTTGTTAACAATAGCTTCTCAAAAAATAGATTTTTTTTAGAGGAGAGAGAAAATATAGATCAAAAGATTGAACTAATTTTGTAACAAAAAAAATCGTTTTTATATAGTTGTATCCAAACAAACTAATTAGTATATGCAATCATTTTTTTTGTTGGCAATAGCTGCAGCAACAGTGGTATAAATGTTCCATAAAGAGGAAGAGTGAACTTATAGATAACGTGGAATGAAAACAGAGTTACATCCATTGAGAGCTTAATCATTTTTGCTCCAAGTTTAAAGAGTCATGTTTTATCCCTTGATCAATTCAGTACATAAGTATTAGTTTTAGCTACTACTGTTTAGAATGTAGGCTACTACACTGTGTATAGCTTTGTTATGCCCTATAGGATAAGTTATAAATAAAATTCTACTATTATCAGACCAACTAAGTTAGTCGTTAATTTACTATTATATTTTGGTGTTATTATTTACTTTCAAAACTAATAAAAGGGCAATATTAGAACATCAATTTATATAGAGAATACTTTAATTTGATTAGAATTACATGTGAAGTATTTTATAGTTAATACCAAAATTAATCAATAATTATGCATGCAACACAATTCGTTCTTGTACTTGTATCGTTTGAGACCAATAGATGCAAAACAATGAATCCTTCTTACTCCTCCTATGATTGAGTGATTGACGAAATGTGATAATAAAAGAGTGGCAAGTGTTTTCGAGCATATAAATAATGGGAAGTTTCAGGTATCTTACGGGAAAAGTACCTTTGATGTGCAGATACATACCATAACTTATCGTGTATTTTGAATGACTAATATTGGATTCTTACCATTTTTATCTTTTATCATAGGTTAACCAACTTGAACTGTAAAATCAAAATTGTGTCAACCATTTGCAAGTTGAAGTTATTTCCCACACACCTGCGGTGCATCTACCACTCCTCTCAACAAAAAAGCCTAGATTAATTCAGGATTCTACCTTGTTTAGTGATAACAAGGGTGATCCCTTCATTCCTATGATAGAATTCCCCTATTCAACCATGGAATCTTTGAACCAAACATTGTTGAATTGTGGTTATTTTCCGACAGTCGTATAGTGAGTCGATCATGATCATTTATCAATCAGGTTTTTCCAACTATTTGAATGATAAGAGTTATAGTTTCACAATCTAAACATTGACAGACCCACATCTAATGACTTGTGCCAAATAATCTTACTAGTTTGAACACCGTTGGGACAGATTTTGTTGAAACTCATAACAACAACACAAAAGGAGCTGGTACTGGTTAAATTAAGTTATTTAAACATATAATCATGATGATTTTACCCACACAAATTATTTCAATTTAAATATATATTTTTTCATTTTCATTTTTCCACACCATGCAACGTGCGGGTTTTATATCTAGTGAGAAGTTAAATCCTCTCCCACAAATATCTAGTGAAAATTTAACTTCTCCTACTAAATATCTTACTAGATGTTGCTTTAACTCTATGTTTGCAAAATAATTAAAATAATTATATGTTTGCATAACCAATATTTTGAATAAGACATTGTAAATTTTAGTTTATGGTCCTGCAAATATTAGCATATCAAATTGATCTTTTAATACCTTATTATCATCAAAACATAAGAGGCATTGTTAAACTAATTTTGTTCCAACAGTTTTCACTCTAGTATAAGGATGGTTTTGTATGAAGATCTGTTTGAAAAGAAATGTAGTACTCCTAAGACCTACTATGACAAGAGGGTAAAATATTTGATATTTAAGGAAGGAGACCACATATTTTGATTAGTCACACCTACTAAGGGAGTTGGTAGATTGATTAAGGCCAAAAATTTAACATATAAATACATTGGTTCTTGTTTTTATCTTAGAAAACATTGGCAAAAGTGGCATGCTGAGTTGCCCCGCCACCTTTTATGAGTAATCCTTGTTTTCTTGTTTAACATATAAATACATTGGTTCTTGTTTTCTTGTTTATGATCTGTCCAGTGAGGATGGATGAGAGGCAAAAGTGGTGGAAAGTGTTTCAGTACTGTGGTGATGGGTCTTCGCGGTGGACGAAAGGTGCTTGCAGGCACGTTAGCACTCCAACGCTCAAGTCAGTACTGAAATTGAGAAAGAGTGTGTGGAAAGTGTGGTGAAAAGTGAATCATACCTTGAGGGTGAAGCTAAGTCACCCTTACATAGGCGCGCGTGGGAATAACCGTCTTTGGGATATGCAGCGTCTAATTAGAGACCAATTAGAAGACACATGTAGGGTAATTGACGCGCGGAGGCATGCTCGAATGTGATGTGGTGCAGATATATTGGCATGTTCCTTCAACCATCGTGCCTTACTACAGTGGATGTTTGGTCCATGTGTCAATATGAGATTGGTCTTCTGGTTGGTCCTGGATAGCCCCCTAAGTTGTTGATGCCTTTATGGTGCAATGGATTTAATTGTATGTGGCGTGTGATTAGGCGCCTTCGAATATTGGTGCTTTTACGCGCAATGTTTTTTTATTCTGAGAGAATTTCCACGTCACTCCGTCTCGGGGACGTCTACGTCTTGGTAAACGAGTGGGATAGTTGGCCTTTAATGTCTGGAACCGAAATGTTACTGACGTGATGGTTGTTCAGTTTTCATTTCATGTGTCAGCTGTGTGATTTACACATGTTATGGGTATCGTGCTTTACACGTGTTACTGTATATCATGGAAAAGATGATACATACAAGTCAAACATTGCACCATAAACCATGTTTCAATGTTCCAATAAGTCGTTAGGTTAGAGAAGTTGAGTGTACACATTAAATGCATTCAAACATTAGCATTGTTTATTTGGTTACGTAGGGAAATGAAAAGGCAATTAAATGTAGCTACCTTTTATTGAGCTATGTGTACAATTAACATTAGTGGCCGATTTCAAATTTGAATTCAGGGATTATGAGGGAAAGAAGGGATTAGGATTTGAAAGGGATGTAGTTATGCATTTAATGCAATTTTTAGGTGGGAAAAATTAGGTTTAGGGTTATGCTTTCAGGGTTGCAATGTAGCTTAGGATTGGATATATTAAGGATGAAGCAATTGATCTCACCCTCCTGACATCTTCAAGTGATGAGAATGATCATTTGTAGAACCCCTTCCTTAAATAATTTATTCTCCATTTAGATAGATCCTTTCACATTGGGGCCAATTTTCTATATAATCCAACATCTGTGTGAGGAGTACTTCCTTTTGGTCAGATAATACACCCACGTAAATTGTGCTTACAAGCTTCTAACCCAGCTTGATATTCATCCTCTAGTATTGTGATGGTTAACTCATCTTCCTTCACACAAGGTTGAGGTAGTTGAGATATGGGTATGTGATAAATATTAGACAAAGTTTGTGCAAAAGTTTTTTGAGTTTTCTGTTGGTTCTTGGCTGGTAGAGTTTGTTCTTTTGATTGATCAAGATAAATCCATGGTATTTGGTACATAGTCATGATGATAGGGGTTGAAAACTTTTGGTCGTTTTAAGCAAAATGGTGGATTAGGAAGACAATGAATAATGTAGGTTGCTACGGTTTTCTCGCCACTGCTTCTCTCTCATTTCTCTAATATTTTTTCGATTTTTCTGATCTTGAGTTATTAAAACATGATGTAAATCAATTAAATTATGTTCATATACTTTAATTGATATATGATTTGTTTGGTTAAACTCTCTCTATGTGAATCAAACTTGTTGTGAATTCGATGTAAATCACACCAATAACAAACTTGATGTGTGGAGCAAGTGATAATCAAGCAACCAATACAAGTGGATAACAGTTATAATCACAAGCAAAAGTAGAAAACAACAAGAGAAAAGAAAGAGAGAACACAAAAGAATTTGTTTATCCAGTTCGGTCCAAATTGACCTAGTCTAGGGGAGAGAGCAACTATCCGCTTCACTCTAATGATGAGTAACTTTACAAAAGAGATATCAATAGGTTACAAGAATAAATCTCCCGCCTAATTCTACCCAAAGCTCCAATCTCTTCCCGTGACCAAGTGGCTCAATCCTAATAGTGTTTCTCAAAGTGAATCAACCTTTAAACCCTAGTGTTTGTTTACAAGAGACAAACTTTATACAAACCCTAGTTTTTTTGTTACCTTTCTAAACCCTTGTTTTAGCCTCCATCTATCTCAAGGTTTACACTGATACAATGTCTATATTTATAGTAAAAGTAACCCCCCATAAAATTGGAATAAATACGGCCCAAAAAATACGTTTCTGAAAAATACTGTTACGACACATCGGGCCCTAAATTCCTCAATTCGGGCGCCGAGTTTTCACGTAACAAAAAGCTCCAAAACCAAGCAGAAAATCAGGGCCCAGACAGCACAGTTCAGGCCCCGATTTTGACAGTTTCAGTAAACTTCAATTTGGCATTCCAAACTCCAATTTTGAGTCAATTCTACAACAATCTCCACCTTGACTCTAAATTAGTGATGATGCAAATTTAACATCAACCACCATGCTGCTCTTTCCCTTGCTTCTCACTACACCAAGTAGTTCCACAAGTTTAAACCCTAAACCCTTCAACCATCGGAATGCCTTCTTCCCTTTTGAAGCACCTTGTGTCCAAACTACTAAAGGAATTTTAGGTAGTTCCACAAGTACACACATTAACCCCTTCAACCATCAGAATGTCTTTCGTCTTCTCGACGGTCCTTGTAGTCCAACTACACTAGGAATTTTTGGTAGTTCCACAAGCATTCACCATAACCTCTTCAACACAAGACATTTCCCGCTTCCTTGAAGATCACCTTGCATCCAATCACCCTTGGCCTTTTTTTAGGGTAATCCTGCGACCCATGCTATACATTCTTCAACCTCCGGAATGTCTTCCATCGTCATGAAGAAATCCCTTGCTCACAACTAGAGCATAGCACCCTAGGTCCTCCATAGCCATACCATTCCCGGTGTGTTCAACTCCACCTCAAGCTGAGCTTCCAACCTCTCAACTAGAAAATGTGTACATCCCACTATGTCTTCAACCTTAAAACTCCACCTCAACAGGTAGATCATGAGTATTGTTACCTCTGCCTCTCCAGACTATCACGAGTATTCTTACCACCGCCTCTCCAGGATGATATTGAGTGTTTAACGTCTCTCCAGATGATCACCGCTCCACTAGGCATCATTCTCAAGGTGAGAAACATCACCTTCATCATCTCCAAACAACACACCACCAGAGCACCTGCATCGTCAAGATGCACCTCAATGTTCTCCAAATCACCAATGATTTTGTTGAACTCCGTAAGTTGCTCCATGATGGCCTTTAACTCTACCATCTTGAATGAGTAAAGTTGTTGCTTTAGGAATTGCCGATGAGTCAAAACTTTGTCATATACAAATATTCGAACTTTAACCACATCGATGCCGCAGTTGGTTTCCTTGACTACTTCTCTCAAAACTTTATCCCTGAGGCACAACACAATGGCACTTCTGGCATTGTCCACCGTCTCAGTCTTCTCCGCTCGTGACACGGTGACCGATAACACACCTTCACCCTTCAAAGTTTTCTCACACTTTTGTTGTATTAACACCGCTTCCATTTTTACCTTCCATAACCCAAAATCGTTATCTCAGGTATACTTCTCAATATCGCACTTTGAACCCATAGTACTTGATTATCCTTTGATCCTTGCCCCACGGTTGGCGCCAATTGTTGTGAATTCGATGAAAATCACAGCAATAACAAACTTGATGTGTGGAGCAAGTGATAATCAAGCAGCCAATACAAGTGGATAACAGTTATAATCACAAGTAAAAGTAGAAAACAACAAGAGAAAAGAAAGAGAGAACACAAAAGAATCTGTTTACGTAGTTTGGTCCAAATTGACCTAGTTTGGGGGAGAGAGCAGCTCTACGTTTCACTATAATGATGAGTAACTTTACAAAAGAGATATCAATGAGTTACAAGAATAAGTCCCCCGCCTAATTCTACTCAAAGCCCCAATCTCTTCCTATGACCAAGAGACTCAATCCTAATAGTGTTTCCCAAGGTGAATCAACCCTCAAACCCTAGTGTTTGTTGTCAAGAGACAAACTCTATACAAACCCTAGTTTTGTTGTTGCCTTTCTAAACCCTTGTTTCAGCCCCCCTCTATCTCAAGGTTTACAGTGATACAATGTCTATATTTATAGTAAAAGTAACCCCCATAAAATTGGAACAAATTTGGCCCAAAAAATACGTTTCTAAAAAATACTATTACGATACATTGGCCCCCGAATTCCTCAATTCGGGTGCCGATTTTTCACGTAACGAAAAGCTCCAAAACCAGGCAGAAAATCGGGCCTCGGACAGCATAATTCGGGCCCCGATTTTGACAATTTCAGTAAACTTCAATTTGATACTTCAAACTCCAATTTTGAGTCAGGTCTACGACAAAACTCCTAATCATGAGTTGGTATGAATTCGGATGAAAACTCAAATTTTTGTACTCAAACTTTATTGGTATATAAATATCAGAAGAGAAAGCCACACACTTGGTTCATCAATAAGGATATTGCTTGTTGAGCCGACTAGATGAATTCGAGTGTACATCCTAAAGAGGTAGAGGAAATAATACATGTGAAGCCTACTGAGGAAAATTTACAAATACAGATTTATAGTGGATTAATTATTTCAAGTGAAAAAGGCAAAATCTCTGTATAAAAGGAGGACGAGATGTAGCAACAATTGGTTGCGAACTAGTAAAAAAACAATTGTGTGCTTGTATTTCCTTTTTGTATTTACTTATTGTTAGTTCTTTATGTATTTTTTATTATAGTTTTATCAAACACTTTATTTAAAAAAAAAATACAAGCTTTTTCATTCATAAGTTAATAAAAAGTGTTTAAATTGCTGGGTGTTGCTAATCGGTGCCCCCGGGGCACTGGTTAAGGAGCAATAAATGAACAGATTCCACTTATTTTACTTTAATTAAAGTGATAAATATGGTAACTAATTAAAATAAAAAAAGATGTATTTAATAGTCCATCAAATTTCCTTTTCCATTTTATATTTACATTTCTATATCCTTTTCATTTCTTAACAATTTTTTTTCTTCCTGTGGATTTTACTCGAACCAATTTTTCTTTCCGTAAATTTTTTGTGAATATTTTTTTTTTCAAACCAATTCACGGAAGTCTATGCATAATTAGCAACATTTTCAATCTAAAATAAATTTACAATTCCAAAGATAAAACACAACCAATTAAAATATCAAATACAACCGCTCAAAAAAAAATATCAAATGCAAAATCATCAAATGTGTAAAAATTACAAAATATTCTTCAAAACAAAATTGGATTTCATGCTTGCATCACAAAATAAGAAATTTGATAGAGTATTAAATACACATATTTCTTCTTTTAATTAATTGTCTTATTTATCACTTTAATT
>Ga0228711_1000316_pt1 | contig 54025 bp, 44 predicted proteins | sample MedpolnodulmetaG_2_FD_177996 | JGI IMG/M metagenome (GOLD analysis project Ga0228711, IMG submission 177996) | Root nodule microbial communities from Medicago polymorpha collected in Santa Monica, California, United States - brown nodules | ecosystem: Host-associated > Plants > Roots > Nodule... | reverse complement strand
GCAATATTTTGATTGGTTAATGGTTCATTCAGGATGAAGGAATTGCAAAATTTTGATTGGTTAATGGTTCATTCAGGATGATTTCCTTCGCTTTTAATAACATAACTCAAACTAAAATATGATATGATTACGTATTTATACACCAAAATTATAGGAATCAAACATTTCATTTTCAAAGGATAAAACTTGTTTTGCTTTTAAACAAACAATATATCAAACTAGAATAAAAGTACTAAATGAAATGTCATACATATTCAAATTCAAACTATTTGTATCTTTAAACATAAGATCATCAAAACAAACCAACAAAAGTTCTTAAAAAAAAATCCCATTAACTAGTTAGAAAGCCTAGAATATAAGAAAGAACAAATGAAAGGTTTCAAAGAAATTCATTGAATCATTGTTCTATAAACTAGAGTCACCTATAGTGAATATAAATCTTCTCCAACTTGTTGCAGCAGCCAACCATCATTCATAATGTTCTTGAATCCATGGTAGAGGTAGAGCCATTGTCATGCTTGAAGAAGCCACACGGTGTTGTTTTTCTTGTTTGGATTCACAAAAGGTTTAAACATGTGTTTAGGATTACCTTGTTTGTTGATTCTTGGCCTCATTTCAGGAACCACACCTACTTCATCTACTCCAACACTTTTCAATGGAACTCAATTACCAGAAGAGTTATTTCTGTAAGGACAATTCATTTGGTGATAATCTCTTGCCTCCAAAGTATGAAACCCAGCTAGGTGGCTATGATAAGGGCATTGTGGGCTATCACAAGTATAATTTCCAGTAGCCACATACCTAGCTCTTCTAGTGGCAATTGGCCTAATAACCTTGTTTCTTGGAGCATTTTTTGCATCAGGAACCAAATTAGCAGATTGAGGTAGATTATTAGTAATCATGTTTCCTTGAACATTTTTTTCAGATGGAAACACATCCAAACATTTTGGTTGGTTATTGATAATCATATTGTTTCCTTCAACTTTGTTTCCAAATGGAAACAAATCCAAATATTGATGTTGGTTATTGTCAATAACCATGTTGCTTTCATTTGCTGAAAATGGAACCAAATCCATAAATTGACGTTGGTTATTGTTAAAAACCATGTTGGTTCCATGAACACTTTCTTGGAATGGAACCAAATCCATACATTGAGGTTGGTTATTGTCAATAACCATGTTGCTTCCATTTGCTGGAAATGGAACCAAATCCATAATTTGACGTTGGTTATTGTTAAAAACCATGTTGGTTCCATGAACACTTTCTTGGAATGGAATCAAGTCCATACACTGAGGTTGGTTATTGACAATAACCATGTTGGTTCCATGAACACCTTCTTGGAATGGAACCAAATCCATACATTGAGGTTGGTTATTTTTAATAACCATGCTGCTTCCAGGAACACTTGCTTGAAATGGAGCAAAATCTATACATTGAGGTTGGCTGCTATCAATAACCATGTTGCCTTCTTGAAAATTGTCCTTGAATGGAACCAAATCAACACATTGAGGTGGATTTTGATCTTTCCCATTACTTGTACTACCTAGTCTTCCATTAATTCCATCAACATCATAATTATGTGTTTCATCAAACATTTTTGAAAATCCATTATTATTGCTTCCATGTGGTGGTAACTCATTTGAGTGCATCTTCATATTGTATAAGAATTCTTCATGATTAATAACAGCAGCGAAGTTAGTGGCCTCTTGTGCAGACATTTTATCTTGAAGATTCTTGGACTCTTTCACAATGCTCCTAATTTTACTAAAATCAGGGGACATATGCTTAATAATACTTGTCAGAACAGCTATTTTCCAATCCTTTTTCAGATCATGAGGCTTCCTATAGGGTGGAGGACCTGGATCCTTTCGATAACCCAATAACGGCCACCATTCTTCATCTCCCCTTGGCCACCACGGTGGTGGAACACCTTTTTCCAAAGGAAACCTGTTTGGATATGTTACGGTTTATATTGTACTCATTCCAATTTCAAAATATGAAAAATAAGTTTATATTGTCCAAAGGAAACAAAATACAAAAAACATTGCACAATAATATAAACTCTAAAAAAATATTTTATTCCAATGTCATTAATTGGAAAAATAAGAGACTTAATAATATAAACTCCTAATTTTTGATTGAATAATTAATTTTAGTATTGACTCAAAAATGAGTGAATGTTACTTATGCCCCATTTCAAAATAATGAGAATCTTAATTGTCGACATCCAATATATATAGACGTGCACACACACACACATTATTGGGACTTCTAAGGGAGACTAAAACATTATAGATTTATCACAATGGGTTAAGAGGAACCATAAAATTGAGTTTAACACCACATTTTTATCTGAAATCTTAAAACATTGGTTGTATAAGTCTTCTCCTTTATATATTGCCCAACTTCTAATTTTGCATCTAATAAGGAAGTTCTAATTTACACTTGATACACCTATGTAAACAATAGTCCCTGGTATATCATACACGAGTCAATGGGTGATCGTTACCCATTTCTCTGTGTTTTAGAATTCCTATTAGTAACGAATTCATGTATTGCTTCCTAAAATCTTTGATAAAGTATTAATTGTAATCTATATATTGAACATGTTTTATATTCTATATAGCATCGACATCTTTGATGGAAGGAGTTTATGATATTCCACATCAACATGACACCTAGACATATGGTTATATTTAATTCTATTATTTTTTTCTTTCAAATTATTACCGGTGTCGAAGCATAAACATTAGTGTCATGTTTGGTGTTTAGTTCAATGTTTTATAGCATGTATGTAATTAATTACTATCATAACAAATTCAAAGTGTACGTACCTTCTTTGATTTGGATTACAGCCAAATGTCATAAGACAAGACAATAGTGTCCCTATTGTTGTGTTTAGGAGTTCATGCAGCTTTCTCAGAGATGCATTATTATCTACATTGAATTTGAATATTTCTTGGTCTGAACCGTTAACATTATAATGAAGTCCTTGTTGGTACTTCAATATTGCAGCAGGACCATTTCTATCAAACCTAACCTTTTCCTTCCACCAATGTTGAAGATTTTCAGATGCACCACTTATTGGTTTTCCATTTTTAGGAATAATTCCATATACAAATCCATCAGCACGACCAAGATCTACCAATTTATGCATACTCTTCAATACCTTGTTTATAGTGTTACTCAATACTCTTCTTCTATCTGGTTCATTGTTGGCTGGATTTCTTACTTCCTTACGAAGATTTTGCAATTCCATAATACCCGTGCTTATATTCCTTTCATAATCCTCCAAATTTCTTTCTTCATTGTCATTCTCTTCACCTTGTGCACTTTCTGGGGATTTACGTTTTGAAGAACTACCAATTTCCATTTTATAGGTGAGTTTCTGATAAAATAAAAATTGATCGAGCTTCTATATTCTTATAGAAATTCTTAACCCTTACTTGATCTTGGTTCACTTCCTGAAGTATTCAACAAAATTAAATAAATGTACGAATATACAAATGTAGCCCCCGTACAACGCTGCTAGAAAAGATAGAATTAATGACAATAAAACATATAGTTCTTTGATTCTTTGTATTAAATTATGTAAAAGTATTTAATGTGGTATCTACTCCCGTTTTCAACAATATATACTATCCATATAATAACCGGATTGGATGAACACACACATTTGTCCCTATCTAAGATGGAAAGTGGTTTTTCAACTCACCCCATATCAATTCTTGCATCTAATTTCACCGAATCTAAGTTGTTCAACTTTATAATTTAATTTGTTGTATTTATTTCTGATATATTTTTAATTAATTCAACTCTACACCACCATTTAAATGTTAAGGAAAACTGAGGTCATATGGATGAAAAATGGTTTTCTAATTCGATCCACTACAAATCCGTACAGGGTATAACTTTATAATTTTACCACTATTATTGTTTTTGGTTTGAAAGGAAAATATAAAAGTAAAGATAAAGATTAAGAATATAAACTTACAAAGTATTTGTTGGGTGCAAAGTTTTCGGCCTTGTTTGATTCTTTAACTTGGACAACAACGTTTAAACCAATGAAAAATAAACAATTTTGTTTGGATTTGTTTTCACAAACTTTGAACTAAAATCAAACTAGTGAAGAAGTATGTGTTTGTCCGATTTAGTTCAACTTAATTAGCATTTAAAAATAACCTAACTTTTTTCAAGGTACTTTAGATTTTGCATACGAGTAAAACATATTGAATCTTGTCAAAAATAAATAAATACTTAAACTCCAATGGAAAAAATATAATATATATAGATGCTAAAAAATATTTTAATAAAATATTTTTACAAATAATACCTCTACTAATAGAGAGTGATATATACATATAATGATTTTGTTCAGGTCTTGGCTGACCAACTTTAAGTGTCATGAAGGTAAAAACGACAAATAGACATTGAATATGATGTACTGATTTTGTTTGAGCTCGAACAAAGACAAAAATCATACCAGCCTTTGCAAACTTGGAGATTTCCCCATAACTTGGAACATGGATTTCAACCCTATCCAATTTCATTTCTTATTTAATTTTACTATTGATGTATCCTTTAATTGTTATTGAGTATTAGTTTTCTCAAGTTCATCCACACATGGATCACTATTTTAATCGTAAAGAAAACACAGATCTAGGGTTCAACCATTAATATATTGAAAACCCCTGGTTGAACCAATTCAAAATGTTTTTTTTTTCATTAAAAAACACTTTACAAATAAAATATAAGGGGTATACATATTAGAATGTCCTTGTAACTAACCCACTTGGGTTGGCCTGGTAATATTGGTTTGGGACCTGGGAGTGTGCTCCTCCTTGAGGTCTCATGTCTCTCTGGTGTCAATTTGGATGGGCTAATTTAACTTCTTCAAAAAAAAAAGAATGTCCTTGTAACTAGTAGATTTTATTTTTGAACTTAAGCGTCAAGCATGTAACCTTATAATTTCATCAAAATAAACTAAAAGTTAGAAAGAAAGGATTAGCATACCAAAAATTTGTTCGCATCAACCACTAGTAATCAAGGAGACGAAGATCAGTCATGGAGAAATGGGTCAATTTTGATTTGATGCAATTTGAATGTTTGATCTTTAATTGGTGGTCGAGATCGCTAACAGTCTGTAAATGCGTGCGTATACTACAACAGAACAATCCAGATTTTAAAGAAATGGTGCTAGAGAAATAGATATGAAGGGAGAAAATGAGAGAAAAATATATGAAAAATATTGGGATCAATGAAATACATGGAGCCACAACAAAATTAGTATTATATAGTCAATAAGTGTCAAAAAATAATTATTCTTTTAGTCATTCTCAAATTAAATGCATTCTTTGTTTTAAAAAAATAAATTATTAAATGCATTCTAAACTATTAAATATTAAGATAATGTGAAACAGGTCCCTCAAAAAAAAAAGATAATGTGAAACAGGTGGATCACAATAACTAGTTGTGAGGAATATAGACCGTTGATTTATTATTCAAAATAAAAAGTATAAGATCTCAGCCGTAAGAATTAACTACTTTTTTTTTTACAGAAAGGAATTAACAACTACTATAACGGGAAATAAATAAAAAATGCTAATAATTTAAACACGGTGTTTGAATTCTAAGGTTCTGTTTCCAGTCAAACAAAAAGAAAGGTAATGCATTTATTTTTCGTTCAATGTATATGTACTGCTTACAAATATAGAAAAAATGTAAATTTTTTAATAAAATATATAGTATTTTCCCTCCCTCAAAAAATGAAATTAAAAAGCATCTACCCTCAATTATCTCTACTCAATTTTTTTTTAAAGGACCAATCATTTTTTAGAGGACCCATCTTTATATTTGTGAGTTCGTATATCCAATAAAAAAAAATCACTTATATAAGTTTTTGTGTATTTTAAAATATAGTTAACGTAAAAATAAATATGTATGTTACTACTTATAGACAATATAGGTAGTTCTAAGAAATGTCAAAATATGTTTTCTAATCAGCGATATATATATAGAGAGAGAAAAGACTCTTTATATTATGCTAACGTTTCTAAATTATGGAAGACTTTTTTTTGTTGTGAAATTTATATTTTGATTAAATGTATAAATATAAATGTCTATGACTTTCAAATTATAGACAAACCCAACAAACCATATTTGTAATCTATTTCAATGACATCAACAATATGACAAATATAATATAAATTCTTATCTTTTTCAACGACACAAAAAATAAACATTATTTTAGAAAATTTGTCCACAAGTATAATTAGATAATGAAAATGTCAACCCAAAATCCCTTATCCCCGTTATATAGATCAGCGGAAAGGCATAGAATCACGTGCTCATCTTCCACTCTTCTTTTATTACGCTAACACATATAAAGTATGAACGGTATTTTATATAAATTTTGATTTTAATTAAAACTATAAGTATTTATGACTTTCAAATTGTAACAAATCCAACAAATCATGCTTGTCATTTGCAATGATATCAATAATATAAGAAATATAAAATAAATTCATATCTTTTTTAATAACAACAATATAACATTATTATATTGGTTTTTGCGAAGATGATATGAGCAAAGAGGGAAGTACAGGGAAAGTATCCACCAAGGGCCTAAGTAAAGAATTGACTCAAAGTAAAGTTAAATCTGATAGGGTTTTTGTGATGACTCCTTAGAGAGAAAAAAATGCCTAGAATGGAAGTAAAGTCCATGCAAGGGAGAAAGAAGCTTAAAAAGAAAAAACCAAAAGAAGAAGATGAGTAACTAGGGGCAAAAAGAAAAAGGGGATGCTAGAACACTGAAAACGTTGGTTGAGGATGATGAACAACATAACCTTGAAAAATGCAAGAGTCTCAATGAGGAATTTACCACGGGGTGAGGATCAAGAAAAGAGAAATTTGAAGGAACTATTAAAGCCTTAGAGAGGTTTAAGGTCAACATGTCCATGAGAGAAATGTTCAAGAAAAACTCCTGCTACATTCAATTTCTTCAGGAAATCCTGAAACTTGAGGAAAAACCATCGGATGAAGAGTTTAATGCTCTAATAAAAAATAGTTGTGTTGTTTATGAACTGCAGGTTCTGAAAAAAGAAGAAGACACACATTGAACCTAAGGCCATGCTTAATGGAAGTTTGTCTTGCATATGGTACTACAACAAAACCTCTAGGCATGTTTAGAAACATGATGATAACCATTGAACGGTTTGAACTTAAGATCGAAGTCATAGTCACAAAGGACAACAAAGATCAAAACATCCCACTGATTCTAGGAAGATCATTCCTGGAAATCGTTAAATCCTTAGTTGACCTATAGCAAAAGGAAATGTTCATAAGGTCAAATGGTTACTATTAATGCTATAAGGTAACTCCTCCATTTGAATCATACAGCAAGGCTATGTAATTTGCTGACAACTGTGAAGCATTCAAGGCAATTATAAACTGCCCATCTGATTGGTTAGAACCTGAAGTGGAATACGCACTAAATGAAGAATGGACAAATGAAGAAGATTAATAAGATGAGGAAGAATAAGACATGGAGCCTGAAGGTTTGGGGCTCCCAAGTTCACCTTAGACAAATCCATCAAGCTCACGATGCTAAACACTTGCTAAAAAGGAGGCAGCCCATAAATTTATTTTCAGTCATTTATTCTACATAGCCTTTCCCTTTAACAATTTACTTACTTTTATTGTTTGCTAACTCGCGACAAGGCTCATTGTTTTTACATGAATTGCATAATAATTCCTTTTCCAAAAATCTCAAAAAAATTGTTTTAGTCTTGGAGAATTTTTCAACCATTAACAGAAGAGAGCTAGCTTACTTCCAAAGTTCAAGAGCACAATGACTATTGTAGATTGTGCAGAAGATACTCATAAATATTCACCAGTTCAATTTTGTAAAGCATAACCGGTGAGATTTTGAGCCAAATATATATTCCACTTTCTACCATAACTCTTTCATATATGTGTGTTCCATGTGGATTGCTATTTTTGCTCAAAATTTTGGTTGTTCTTTACGGACTATCATATATATTATCATACACACGAGGTGATAGTTTTGGTACCTTGAGCATTTTTCAAGCCACCCTGATTTATTATTGTTATATCCTTTGTGAAACCAATTTGAGCCTCCATGCACTATTTCTGTTACTTAGGTGACTTGAATCATGTCACAAGTTTTGAACCTTATAATGATATATATGTTTGATTTTTTGGTGTTAGATAGATTAGTGAAATACTTGTCATGGTTTGAAATTAAGTTTGGGTTGCTATTTCGAATTAACAACATCTTAAGTTTGGGGTGGGATTCTAGTAGAATTTGGTTATTAAAAGAAGAAAAAAAATGTAGATAAAACATCAAAATGATGGTCTACACAAAAAAAAAGAAAAAAAAGAAAAACAAGAGCCAACAAAAGTTTTGCCTCTTAAGAAAAAGAGAATAAGTAGTTCTACTAGTATCCATTTTTCTTGTTTAGAACAAAAGCTAGTACCTCATAAACAATGTGTGTGACATTATGAATCAAAGCTACATGTTGAAAGGAAATATTTCAAATAGGGAAACTAACTCCAAAATGTTTGTTAGCCTATTTTCTCAAATGTATCCCACCTCAACCTATGTCACATTATAGCCTCGAAAAGATCTCTATATATGTGTGTGATAATATGTATCTTGAATGTCAGTTTATAATTGCTTAAATCTCATAGCAAGGTACAATCACATGACGAATGGAGTGTGGCAAATGTCTTGACCAGCCTAACCGGCTTTAGGAGGTACATACATGTATCTTGAAATTGTAAGTGGTTGAAATTAAGAATATCTTCTCTAAACTTGTCCCGCTTGCATGAAAGTGGTAAGATAGTTAAGTCTGGAAGTGGAAAGAGTAACAATCTGAGCACCATCTCCGAAACGATATGTTCCAATTCTTAAACTTATGTGAAATCTGACTTCTTACTATTTTGTTGCTTGAAGACAAGCAACGATTTAAGTTTGAGGTTGTGATGAGGGAATATTATATGATATTTTAGGCTATGTTTTTAGTTACTTTCTTTGCATTTAAAGAAAAATTAGAAGTTTTTTAGATGAGTTGTACTTCAATGGTTTGAGGAACCTTTTGTGTTGTTTTCATTTGAGTCATGGTAGGTCAGTTTTATCCTAAATCATGCAACTCGATAGGTGTTATGAATTTTTTTGTGAAAAATCATGTATATCAGCAAAACAAGACATCACGTGAAGGATTTTGTTGGAACAAAATTGGTTTGTACAATTTCCAACAAATACGGAGGGGAGATTCAAGGATTCCCTAATCGTCGTTAAACTTATGAATCACAGAACCTAATCTCACATTCAGTAGGACAATTAAATCTCTGCAACCACATTCATATTTTCTTAATTCTTTTACTTTTAAATAAATTCATCTAATTACCGAGTTGAACGAAATCTCTGTGGAGACGATAACTTACTACTTTATTACGATTTGATGAATTTGCCGATTCTTACCATCACTCTCATATTGATAATATTTTACATTGATTCTATGATCATGTTCTTGTATCTTTCTTGATTTTTCTCTCTTTATTAGAACATAATACCTTTTTCTATTTAAGTGTGGTTTTTGAAAAACTAAATCGGTCTTTCTTCAAAATCCTTATTGAAGATTCATCTGAACAGTCACTTTTAAATCTTTACGTAGTTTATCTTTTATACTTGTGAGAAAACTATCGTTGCACAAAAAGACATTAGATAATGAGGCAAAACAAAGTACAAAGATCTCGTTGGATAGATTTTACGACTTATATTTTTTGAATGTTGTCTTCATTTTTTTTTAACATGATCTCTTTTAGATGAATGTCATTTTAAAGAAACACTTCATTGTGCTTCATAAGATTTTTAAGATAATATCATGTATAGATCTCACTTGATCATCAGTTTAATCCATGCATGATCATTGCATCTAGATAGTTGAATTTTATTTTCTTTCATTGTAAATCATCATCAAAAGGATTGTTGAGTTCAGATTGTTGATTTCGACTTTATTGAGATTATGTCGTTTAGAGGATTTTCGTATCAGACGATCAATCTCTTACTTTCTTTTGTTTGTTCTGTCCAGATGATTGCTCTTGTACAAAAGATGCTTTAATTGTTAACTTTGCATTTACCATAGAATTTGATTCGCTTTTGATTTAATCAATTTGTATTCTTCTTGAAAGTTATTTGCCTAGACTATGCATGTTGATGTGATTCTTGTGTTCAACTATCTTCACTTGATGATTTCTTGAGACACTTGAATCCTTCACATTTACACACAGTTGGTATATCAATTGTTCCTTTTTGTATCTAAACATTAGAACACCATGTGATGATATTTCTTTGCTTTCTTTTATTTTGTTATCATCAAACCATAAGGCGTGAGTCATTTGTGGCTAAACCAAATTGGTTCTTACGATCTTCCTTTTTTTGATGATGACAAACAACAAGTAGCTGCGAACAATTTCAAGGTGGGGGGGCACAATCTAGAGGACTTCCGCCAAAGTCTCTCTTCCTACTTGTCTACACTATGGATTTCCTTTCATTATGGATAAGATTCCTTTTATCTCATTTTGTCTTGAAGTGAAGCATTTGCGTTGAAATTCTACTGTAACGATCACGTGTGTTAGACTATGTTTTCAGGTGGAAAACTTGACAATTGATATGAGATATCCTTTGTGTCTTGTTTGAAATTAATTTGTCTTTGTATGAAAACTTTATCTTTGATGTACATGATGAATGTTTGAGGTCTTCAACTGATAATATGTAGTGTTGAATTTGATGTCTGAATCATCTATGTTGCTTAAGGATACTCAGATGATCACATTTGGAAAGTGTCCATATGATGGCAACTAAGAATTCATGAAGCTTGTGTTTTCCTGTTCAGATGATCAAGGTTTCTCTACACAAGGAAACAAAGGTGAATGCCATACTCTATGATATAGACTCATGCAGATGAATGCAATAAACAAAATGCATGTAGATGATATAAATGAGGGTTAATAGTATTTTACCCCCTGTAAAAGTTTTGTTTTGGTTTTCATCCTTGTAAATTTTTTTTTCCAGAATACCTCCCTAATAGGCCATTTTCAGAAAAAAAAAATTCCAGAAATTTTGGTTTTTGAATGGCCTATTAGGGGGTATTCTAGAAAAAAAATATATTTTATAAGGATAAAAACCAAAACAATTTTTTTTACATAAGACAAACCCGAAAATGACCGATATTACAGGGGGTAAAACACTATTAATCATATAAATGAATGCAAATGATGATGTAGATGAATGCAAATAAATAAACAATTCCTATTCTAAACCAAATCTTAGCTAAATCCATCTACTTTCCTAAACTTACTAGATCTCCCCCTAAGTTTACTATCTATCCCCTATCTATCTTAACCAGGGCCATTCCTGTGAAATAGGAGGCTCGACTCTCTTTTTAAAATATGAACCCTGGTAAAATAAAACGTAATTTTTTTGTGTAGCTAAACTTCATTTAAAAAAATCAGAATCAGAAGAACTTATAAATATGAAAGGAATTAAAAAAAATTAAGTGAAAGAGGTGAAATTTATCTAACAGTGTCGTTTGGATTTGTCACTCCTCTGTTGTGGAAAAGGGTAAAACGAATGGTTTATGCGAAGAAAAAAATGATTGTTGTGATTCTTTCAATGAAATAACTTTCCAAATTGACTAATTAAGTTATTATGCAAATTAGGGGTGGTTTGATAGGATCAAATTTATGTACAAAAAAGAGAACTAGAGTCTAGAAAAAAAACTCAAACGTGTACTGAAGAAAGAAAAAGATATAACATATTTTTTTTTTATTTAAGTGGGGGGTGGTTATTAGACTTAATTTTTTGTTTGAGGCCCGTAACATTTGGAGGCCCGGCCTGGTTGAGCACCTTGCATTCCCCCAAGGCCGGGCCTGATCTTAACCTATTTTATCTCCCCTGTATACCCTTATACTAATTTACGCCCTGTAATATTAATTAACGATTTCCGGTTTACCTCTTGTAAAAAAATTGTTTAGATTCCAACCCTATAATTTGAAGATTCTTTGGTTTTGAACCTTCATGAATTTTGACTGTACAAAATCAATGATATGGCGGGGGTAAACCGAAATTCTCTTAAATTACAAGGGACGAAAGTACCTTAAATTTTGTAATTTGATGCCATGAAGGTCCAAAACCAAAGAATCTTCAAATTACATGGTTGAAATCTAAACAAAGTTTTTTTACAGAGGGTAAACTGGAAATCGCTAATATTACAGGAGGTAAACATATATTAACCCTTATTTTTTAGTGAATAGCTAATATAAATAATTAATTATTATAAACATGTTTTCTCACGATAACATTGAAATATAATTAAATTGTAAAATATTTCAACAAAATGAGCATCTCTTAATTTCTTCAATAAAAAAAACAAATTTCACTTAAGGTCAATATTTTTATTCGGCGTTCCTAAATAGATTTGGAAAAAAGTTGAATCTATTTAGGGGAAACATCTTGGATTATAATGATTCTTTGTATTCGGTTGCTTGCGGATTAGTAGATGATCAGGATCATTTGTTCTTTTCTTGAGCTTTTTATGATCAACTTTGGCTATTAATATCATGTTAGTTAGACATCTCGACGACTCTTCACGTTTTCTTATTTGAACATTTTCTTCAATTTGGAGGTCTTGGGAGTTTTTTCAACAAGTATCGTTTGACTTTTAATATAATTTGGATCTCAACTCTTTTTACTATTTGGAAGAATCACACTTTGAGACATTTTCACAATAAATCAAAACAACTTCTATCTTTATTGAAAAAGGTTAAATTCCAAACATATTGGTGACTCAAATCTTATTATGTTGTTTTTGATTTTGAGTATTCAGTTTGGAGGTTAAATCTTTTTTTATGTTTCCAAGTTGTAATGTAATTTTATTTTTCTTGACTAGATCGTGGTAGCTTGTGGATTTTTCTTTTATACCTTTTAGATACTTTAACTTCCTTTGATATACCTTATACTAGAAGAACTTGAGTACACTACCAAAAAAGAAGAGCATGAGTTGGTTTTTAATATATTTGATTAGCTTCTTAAAAAAATGTTGGGAGGTTTGTTTTAAAAAACTACATAAGGGATGCTAGTGTATTTTTAAAACTAGAAGGGATTAGGGATGTGTGTTATTTAATGAAACTTTAGGGAGATGTGAATTTTCCATTAAAATATTGACAATTGGCGTGCATTGCATAAGACTTACTCTCTGCATTGCTACACCTTCTACAACATTTAAATAATATTCAAACTTACATATCTACTATATAGATACTGCATTGCCACACCTTCTTCAACATTAAATAATATTCAAACTTATATATCTACTATATAGAAATCATGAAAACGGCACAAATTCGTGTAACATGTTAGCCACTCCAAAGGGGTTAGTGCCTCGCACGTAAAACCGCGTTACGCTCTACCAAACTTCAACTCTTCCTACAAATTTCACATACACACAAATATATAAATACTTTGATCACAAAAATATTAGTGTTACAAAAACATCCTTAATTACCACAAAAACCTCTTTCACAAACACAAATATCATTATCAAAAAAATTCTTAACCATGTCTTCCTTTAAGGCCTATGGTAAAGTGGATGAATCCGCCCAAGCCATGTTCGAAGTTCGAAGGAAATCGCGAAAGCGAATAATTATCATAAGCTTGTCCACAATTGTCCTCGTTGGTATCGTTTTTGCAGCGGTGTTTGGAACCGTTGCTCACAACAATGCTCGTAACGATGACAACAACAACGATAACAACGATCAATCTCTTTCAAGTTCAATTAAGGCTGTTTGTGATGTTACATTGTACAAGGAATCATGTCAAAGCAGCCTTAGTTCTCTTGTTCAACCGGGTCAGCAAATTCGACCCGAGGAGTTATTCAAATTGTCGATTCAACTGGCATTAACTGCGGTTTCGAAAGGTGTTGAGTATTTATCGGACCATGGAACTTTTAATGGCTTGAACTTGAATTTGGATAATAGAACAAAGGAAGCTTTGATCAACTGTAAGGATCTTTTGGGTCTTGCTGTTGATGATTTGAATAGCTCTTTGACTTATGGAGGGAAGTCTTCTTTGTTTGATGTTTTGGAGGACCTTGAAACTTGGTTGAGTGCTTCAGGTAAACTTCATAATTAAGCATTTATATACTTGGTGATGGAAAACATTTATAAATTTCATAACAAACATTGTTTATTCATCTGATGAAACAGGTACCTATCAGCAAACATGCATTGATGGTTTAGAACAGGCAGAAGAGGTGTTAAAGTCTAGTGTTACAACCAATCTCAAAAACTCTACAGAATTTACAAGCAACAGTCTTGCCATCATCACATGGCTTAACAAGGCTGCATCTTCGGTGAACTTTAGACGCTTACTGAGTTTATCGCAACAAAATGAAGAACCAAACTGGCTTCATCATAAAGACAGAAAGTTACTTCAAAAAGACAGTGATTTGAAGAAGAAAGCCGACATTGTTGTCGCGAAAGATGGGAGTGGGAAATACGAAACCATTTCAGCTGCATTGAAACATGTCCCTAATAAAAGTGACAACAGGACCGTGATCTATGTGAAGAAAGGGATTTATTATGAAAATGTTAGGGTGGAAAAGACTAAATGGAATGTCATGATAATTGGTGATGGAATGAATGTTACTATTGTTTCTGGAAGTCTTAATTTTATAGATGGCACACCAACATTTTCAACAGCAACATTTGGTATGTTAAACTTTTTCTTAAGTTGAAATTAAGCAATTTTATACAACATTTTTCGCATCAGATTTCAATGCAGATTTTATTTTTTCAGAATGAAAACACCGAGCATAAAATCTAGACCTTAGTGGTCGGTCCAGATATGTCCGTCTACATTTAGTCATGAGGTTGTGAATGCACATAACCAAGATGGACTTATATGCTCATATACACTTCAAATTTACATCTATTGTATTTTCTTTTAGCATATCAATTTGAAAACTTCTTATTCTCCAACAAAGAAATAATCGTAAATAATCTTCTAACATGATTTTTTTTAAAACCATCTAATATATTAATTTATTGTTTCTTTTGTTTGGTTTCGTATTCAGCTGTGTTTGGGAGAAATTTCATTGCAAGAGACATAGGCTTTAAGAACACAGCTGGTCCACAAAAACACCAAGCAGTAGCACTAATGACAAGTGCAGATCAAGCAGTTTTCTACAAATGTTCGATGGATGCATATCAAGACACACTCTACGCTCACTCAAATCGACAATTCTACCGCGAATGCAACATCTATGGAACAGTTGATTTCATTTTCGGAAACTCAGCCGTTGTATTACAAAACTGCAACATTTTACCAAGACAACCTATGCCAGGACAGCAGAACACAATAACAGCACAAGGCAAAACTGATCCTAACATGAACACAGGAATTTCAATTCAAAATTGCAATGTTTCGCCTTTTGGAAACTTGAGTTCTGTTAAAACATATTTAGGTAGACCTTGGAAGAATTACTCAACAACAGTGTTTATGCAATCGAACTTGGGAAATTTTATTAGTCCAAATGGATGGTTACCTTGGGTTGGAGATTCTGCACCAGATACTATATTCTATGCTGAATTTCAGAATGTTGGAGGTGGTGCTTCCATGAAGAATAGGGTCAAGTGGAAGGGTTTGAAATCTATTACAAGTAAACAAGCTAATAAGTTTACAGTTAAGGCTTTTCTTAATGGAGATAGATGGATCCATGCTTCTGGTGCTACATTTAAATCTTCTCTGTAACAATCTTGATACAAATGCATAATACTATACAAACTTTTGTTTGTAATATTTTTATTTTCTTCTAATATATGATCTCATTAAACTTTTGTTACTAAAATGTCATATATATGGATTACTTGAATTTGAGGCTTCTGCTGAAACTCTATGTTGGAGCATTACACCAAATCTTGAGACTTAGAACTAGGATCGTGTGAATTGAAAAAAAAGTCAAAGTCCCACATTGCATAGATAGGGCAAATTAGTAGTGTATATAAAGGTGGAGGTGATCTGTTTGTATATGTTGAAGTTGTTAGAAGGATTGTACTCCTTTCCATCGGAGCTTGAAAAGATTCAAGTAGATCTTTTATATCTTCAACATTAGTCACCGATGATATTATTTGGTTTGGTTGAGTCGTTTCCATCGGAGCTTGAAAAGATTCAAGTAGATCTTTTATTAACTTCAACATTAGTCACCGATGATATATTTGCCATATGTATATGTTGAAGTTGTTAGAAGGATTGTACTCCTTTCCATCGGAGCTTGAAAAGATTCAAGTAGATCTTTTATTAACTTCAACATTAGTCATATGTATATATTTTTAACTTTAAATGAATATATTTGCCATATGTATTTTTTTATTTAAAAAAGTTGAGTATCTCCCGGACACAATTGCGGAGAATAATTTCTCAATTTTAATGGGACTCAAATATACGACAAACTCTCTAATTATTTTTTTTAATGATGTTGCATGTTCAAATTCAAATTCGAACTTGAGACTTTATTTAAAATTTAGGAGATTCGTGAAATCATCCAAAGACTCTTTAAGTTTTTTCTTGTTTACTTGTACCTTCAGTAAAAAAAATGTATTTACTTTTAGTAAAATAATTCAGGGATATTTTTTTAAGGGGTGCACATTGAAGAATTTCAAGAGACTTGGATTGTTGAAAGAAATCAATTGCTCCATATTAGAATTTTTTTTATATTGTAATTAGTGTATGAGTCGCACGTGAATAAGAGGCCTGCGATTTGACGAGGTGTGCACTGTATATGGTAAGGCGTGCTTGTATACTTTTGGGAAGTATACCATTTATTGTAAGGAGTTTCCCGACTTTAAGTATAGATATGACTTTGTTAAGGATGTACTTTTTAGTATATTCAGACGGGCGTGAGTATTAGTGAAGAAGGAGGCGTCTGTGAACTTCATGACTTACACACTAAATAGAATATCAACACTCAGGTCTGCAGATGTTATGGTGTACGGATGATAGGTAGGAGGAAAATATGCATGTGTGGACTTGACTGGGGTTTCACCACTTGTGGATTAGGTGTCTGGCCATTTACGGTAGGACAGACAACCCTAAAGTTGCATCAAGTAAAGTAACCAAACATGAGAAAATGTGTTTTGACAATCAACATGCTTTTATACCATTTGTTTTTGACAATTTCGGTTTCCTAGTTGACCTTCTATGTAGAGTTCAAAAGGTTATGCATTGCAATGTCATGTTTCCTAGGTCCATGAATGTTGTGCTTACGATGATTGTTTTTGCCATCCAAAAAGGCCTAGCGGCGTAACTTGTTGCCTGTTTGTCTTCTTTTCAAGTGTAAATAATAGTTTATATATTTTCATTTCATATTTTGTTAAGGTTGAAAAGGAAGGTTGTTACCTATTTTAAAATATCTTCGGGGAGATTAGTGTCTACACTAGGGAGGTGTTTTTGTTGTTTAAGACCTTCCCTTTTTCTATTAGGCTTAAATATTGCACTCGTCCCTGCAAATATGCCTCGTTTAAGTTTTGGTCCCTGTAAAAAAAATAATTTGTTTTTGGTTCTTGCAAAATTTTTTGTTTTTTAAAATAGTCCCTGACCCCATTTTTGTGATGATTTGTATACGTGGCACATGATGACTGGATCCATTTTGTAGTTTTTGACCCCTGCAAAATATTTTGTTTTTTAAACAGGTCCCTGCAAAAAAAATTGTTTCTGAAAATAGTCCCTAGAGGGACTATTTTAAAAAACAAAAAATTTTGCAGGGACCAAAAACAATTTTTTTTTTTACAGGGACCAAAACTTAAATGAGGCATATTTGCAGAGACGAGCACCATATTTAAGCCTTTCTATTATTTTGTTGAAAAAAACATATAAAGAAAAACATTATAAAAATAACTTTTACATTATTAAAAAAAGAATCTTACATGACCCTTGGATCCATGATAACTTTATTTTTTTTAATTCGATCAAAACATATTACATGACACTTAAAAATGAAACAGTTATGCTAAAAAAAATGAAACAGTTACATTACATCTAGCAAATAATGAATCAAATTTATTGCTTCAATTATCTAAATGCAGTCCTTCAGTGTAAGGTACATCTGTATCAGGAAGCCAAGTATTCCCCAATGTAAAATTAAGCACAGTGAAATTCCAAGCTTGAGTAGGAGTCATTAAATTGTAACCATGCCATTGTACCCTATTATCAGTTAAAGCACCAGGTCCATAATTATCAAACTCACCATAAAATAGTGTATCTAACCCAACTGTTCCATTCCATTCTAACCATCCAGAAGGTTGAATTAAATCACCAATATATGATTGCAAATAAACAGTCCTTGAATACACTTTCCATGGTCTTCCTAAGTAATTCTTAGTTGAATTCAAATCTTCAGCCAAATCATCGGCAGCTTCAATCCTACAATTTTGTATTGAAATTCCTGTGTTCTGATTTGGATCAGTTCTACCTTGTGCTGTTATAGCATTTTTTTGATTTGTCATTGGTTTTCTTGCAAAAATGTTACAAGATTGAAGTACTGCAGCGGCGTTGCCGAAAATGAAATCAACTGTGCCATAGATGTCACATTCTCTGTAGAATTGTCTGAGGGAATGGACATAGAGTGTGTCTTGGTATCCTTCAAAACTGCAACGGTAGAATATGGAGAGGTCTGCATTGTTTCTTACTGCTACTGCTTGGTGCTTTTGAGGGCCTGCTGTGTTTCTGAATGTTATGTCCACTGCTATAAATCTCTCTCCAGAAACAGCTGCATTAAGCAAATAAAGCAAGGTTTAACATGATTGCACTCTATGTTCTGTAGTACCGACACTTTAGATTAAAGTCGTGTCCGGTGTTCAACATATGTATTGGTGTGTAATACCGAGATGTGAGATGTTATATTTAATAACTATAATTTTTTTAAATTGTTACGGACGTGTAGGTGTTAGGTGTCATATGTCTAGTGTTCGTATGTATGCTCCATTAGGTTATAGTTAACTTTTTATTGAAAAATCTCTAGTATAGTTGAAAAAAATTTACTTACCAAAGGTTGAAGAATTAAAAGTGGTCCAACCATCTACCACACTATGATTTCCTGTGATGCAAGTCTTGTTAATACCATCACCAATAAGCAAGATATTCTTCTTATATTTTGTAATAGTAACATATTCCTCATATACTCCTTCTTTGACATAGATAAGAAAATAGCCATCTTCTGCCTTCAAATTATGTGGTGCAGCATCAATAGCTTCCCCAATAGAAGTGAAGTTTTCTGTTCCATCAAGACTCACAATAACATATTCTTTCAGTAAAATTCCTCTATTTTCGCTTTCTTTAAGAATCCTTTCGTGTCTAATACAGTTGGATGAGTTATTGCAACTGTGTTTTGTGTGAAGAAGCTGCAATAGAGTAATGTTGCAATTTTAGACTTTCAAATTTCAATTAATAATTTTGTCTTTATAATGTACATAATTATCATTATTTTCTATGATGAGCTTCAAATGTCATTACACATAAATTAAATGCATTTAAGGACAGTAATAGTTTTTTATTTCTTTGGAACATATTATATACAAGATGACAAGTGGCATATAGGAAGAAGTTGATATAACTGGGGTGGGGTGTTACTTGTGAGTTGCACGTGCAGGTTCTTTCCATTATTGGCACAAACAAACAAACGATTAACGAACATGAAATCACGTGACCGATCATAAATTGTTAAATATACTACTCAGAATTCAGCTAAAACCTAGGTTGACCAGAACAGAAATAACCAATCCCTTGGATCTAGCCGGTTAACATATTTTACGTTATTAATCCCACTAATTAAATTTCTAGCTCTGACTAAACATTTAATTTGCGTATGGCTCTAAGTGGTGATTAGATTTTGATAACACAACAATAGTTCTTTTTATTTGTATATTTATACGAATTCCGTTTGACGGCGATTAATCTATGTTACGAAGTAGTGACTAAATAAAGGTTAAAATGTTTATAGTATCTGCCAATCTTTCAAGTTTAATCTCTATAATTTTTTTATCTATTTTAATCCTCACATTTTTTTTGGTGGTGTTACATTGTAACAAAGCAAAATAAACAGAAGGAAAAAACTAAATAACTAGTTTCCCACTTAGAAGGGAAGACACTAAACCAGTTGCGGTATGATCCTAGTGAGATGAGTGAACACTCTCTTTGGCCATAAAGTCAACACATATATTTTGCTCCCTTACAATGTGAACTAAATTAATAGTCCCATGATGTAAGGCTTCCGAGATTTCGAGTAACACATGGACATACACATGCAAACTTGCATTTATTATAATGTAAATAAGGTCTACCACTTTCAAACAATTACTCTCGCAGATAAAGTTTGTACAGCCGAGATCATTTTAATCCTCACATTTTATATAGTAATGCTCTTCGGTTATTGATTAAGAATGGATAAAATGGTTATAGAAATCAAACTCAAATAAATATCATATAAGAACTAAAAAGCATATTTAATAAAATAAAAAAGTAAGGTAGTCAAATATAGATAAAGAAAGTAGTTACCTTAATAAGCTTTTTAAGTGGCTGTCTGACCTTGTAAGCCTTCGTAGGAAGACCTTGTTTGCGAGTCTTACGCTTCTTAATATTTTTACTCAAAGCTTGAGTGGCCAACCCAAGTGAAATACTATATAATTGTGTAACATTACTCAATGGCACAGCAAGAGCATTTGCAATGTTACTTTTAGTCACAACCAACCCATCAAAACAAGTATAATGATTAGTAGCCACAGCACTAAGATAAGTTTCAACCTTTTCCACCAACACATCGGTGTTGTTAAAAGATGATGAATCAGCTGATTTAAGTTCATCTCGGACTAACTCTAAGTAATCTACATTGAGCTGGTTTAGTTCACTACAATCATCTAGTGCCGCGATCTCGGCGTGGTTAAGTGAAGTAGAGTGGTGATGTTTTTTGAGAAAATCTTTGAATACTTTGGATAGTTTTTTGGCTTGTTTGAGACTTTGTTTTATTGAGAATTTTCCTAAGTGGTAGGGGTCCGTAGGAGAGGAACGGATTGAGGAGAGAATGGAACGACATAGTTTTGGATATAATGTTGATTTGCATGCTTTGGAAGAGGAAGTAGAAGTAGAAGGAGAAGAAGGAGGAGGAGGAGAAGGAAAAGGAGAATGAGAAGGAGAAGAAGAATGAGAAGGAGAAGAAGAAGGAGAAGGAGAAGGAGAGTGAGAAGGAGAAGAAGAAGAGTGAGAAGGAGAATGAGAAGGAGAAGGAGAAGAGGAGTGAGAAGGAGAAGGAGAAGGAGAAGAAGAAGAAGAAGAAGAAGAAGAAGAAGAAGAAGAAGAAGAAGAAGAAGAAGAAGAAGAAGAAGAAGAAGAAGAAGAAGGAGAAGGAGAAGGTGAAGGAGAAGGAGAAGAAGTTTGTGCTTGGAGGAGGAAGGGTGAAATGAGGAAGAGGGAGAGATGAAGGAGAACAATGAAGGAAGTTGGTGAGGTTGACATTGTAATTAGGGGAATGAATTGATTAATATTAGGGTTGATTTGAGGTTATGGTTTTGAATATGATTTTGTTAGAATGAGAGAGATTTATAGAAAGAAATTAAGAGAGGAAGCGTAAATAAGTTTGTGAACGTGACTTGTAGGGTGGAATGTGGAATTATTTTTAAGGAATAAGAGCACGTATATGAAGCGGGGCTGTCGGTGTATGCATGCAAAAAATGGCGATAAATAATGCATTGTAGACGGTGTGAGAACGTGACTTTGATTGAAGTAATTATTATAGTTATGGAATATTGCTTATACACGTACGGTAAAATTCAAACTTGATCTCATGCATAGTCAAATATTTAAAATTATGAAAAACATATTGTAGGAAGGATCACAATTCCTTTAAAGTAGAGGAATCTTGAATAGGATTCCTGCATTCAATTCTCCTACAACATTTGTACTAACTATCATCTAAGAAATTTCTATATTTTGCTCACCTAACGTGGATTTTTATTTTGTCTTATATTGAGATTTATATTGAATGTAGGCACCTATATACCTCAAGTAAAGATGGCACGGTTTTTGAATTGCAAAGGAAGTATGTGGATTATTCTTGTTGACTTTTCTCATTTTTTAAGAAGTGCCCTCAACATCATTCCAGTCTTTTATCTATCATTATTCATTATATTTAATCTTTGAGATGTCTATCAATGTATGAAAGTTCATCATTCAGATTCAAAGAGAATTTCTTTCCGGTGGAAGTGTATTGGGAAGACCTGAAGAGTGTTGGGAGCGAACAAGAGTTCAATGCCGATAACTATAACCGCTAGTGTGTGCCCATTATGTGTTGAAATGCCAACACTATGTATTGCACATGTATGTTGTTATTATTTTTCAATTATTAGAAAGTCAAGTTTGATGGTTTCTTCCACTTCTTAAAGACATGCAAGCGTAGTATAATTGTTAAAACACAAAAATTTGAAAATTCATAAGTTACTCTAAACTTATCCCACTTGACGTTCAAGTGGGTTTGCAAGAATGTGGACAACTTAATAGATAAACTCACAATTGGTGGATTTGTTTTAAACATAGCTTTGGATTTAATTCAGGTTTTTGGGTTGTAATTGACCGAAAATGGTTTGAAGGTGGCTATAGCTTTAAAATTAAAAGACCGAAACTGAAATGATAGTTATGTTTAAAGGAGTTATGATACATAGACATTCTTAGGTGACAATCCATCATTTGACACCTACACAAAAATCTGACATGTGACCACGTGGATCCCGCATAAGCACACTTTCTCTTTCATCTCCTCATCTCTTCCTAATGTATGGGGTGCACAAGGATGTATGAGAATAAAGGGTGTTAATTTATGTAACATTTTCCATTTAAAAGATACCTAAATGTAAAACAGTTTGGATTAAAAGAGATAATTGTATATGACTTAAAGATTAAAATCCATAATATATTGACTTTTAGTTTACAAACTCTAAATATCTCTCGCAGTAAAAATATAACATAAATAGTCAACTCGAAAAAAATATAACCTTAAAGAGAAAAAAAACGAGAGTAAAGCTTAAAGTAGCACATTCTTAATTTTTCCATATATAAATACCACGACTTGAATGAGTCAATATGTAAAGTTGGTCATAGTAAGATGAAAATGCGGTTCCAAGCATACTGTGGAGTGTGGACTAAAGAGACAGCCATATTTATCAATGGTCCCTACTCATATTTTGCATGGAAGCTTCATATATGCACAACAATGCACGTTTCACATAGGTTTTTGCATGGTCATGGAAGACAATACTCTCAACTTGCTAAATCAACATACAAGTTGGATTTAAATTTACAGTCAACTAATAGCTGTTTTCTCTCAAGTCAACGTAATTGTAATAATTTGCTTGTTGTGAAGATCTGTTCCCAATGTCAAAGCCTTAATTAACATCATAGTACTAAATGTGATCACAAAATTAACATTGTTTTCTTTTTGCAAAGATGTAAATGATTTAAATTTAAATATTCATGGACACTTGAAATGAGTTATTATGTGTACAACTCAGATTTCGAATGCCAAATATGGTTGTGGACGGTTCATTATTAGGGAAGCGTTTGAACAAGCCATGCATGTGAGCTAGCGTGCTCCATATGCTTCATTATTAGGGAACCCTACGAAAAAACACACATATTTTTTTTGAGGGACACACACATACTAGTGAATGGATCCATGTCCATCACGTGTTAATTTTTACTCACAAAAATGAATATTTTGGGCTATAATGTTTAATTTTTTTCATTAAAAAATATAATTAAAACACTTATTTGTCGTAAAAGTACAAAAAATCAATTAATAGATGAATAGAAGTTTAAGAAAATTGCCATTTTTTTAAAATAAAATATTTTACTGCAATTATTTTTATCAGTGAAGTCAAAATTATTAAAATCTTTTTCTTTTGAAAGAAAATTATTAAAATCTTATTTATCACCGATAATTCCTCATTTTATTTCTTCATATTCTAACAAATTATATCTCTATATTTGTTTCATTACAAAAATATGGAATAGGATGTTTGTTATAGCAGAGAAATAAACAATGTGCTAAAAAAGAAAAAAGTTAAATTTTTATATACACACTGATTTATAAAATAAATTTCATTTATGTCAATATTTTGTAATATATTTATATGGCATCATTGAACTAATAATATTTTTTTTTATAAATATATCAATATATTCTCATGTAAAATGTGTAGTGGTTAACTCCAAGACACATTATTCAAATCCCACATGTGGCGGTTGTAACACCGTCATTAGTATCATTCTTTTTCCTTTTTTTTTTTATTTAAGGAGTGTCATTCTTATTAATTAAATTTTCCTTCCCCAATTTTTTCATTGTTTTTATGTAAAATATTCTATTTTGATCTTCAATACTATATTTTTTTGTGGTTATGGGTCGAAGCTAGACCATTGGTATATAATACTTATAATCAAACGAGGAGTATTAAATGAAAGGGAAATGTTAACTTGCGCCCTTATGGCACAAGTTTAGAAACCAAATCAAAAAAAACATGTAGAAATAATGTATTGGAATGCGTGCATTAAATTTAATTTTTAATATTTTAATGAGTTGAATGCACAAAGTTTAAGGAAATATTTTTTTTTTTGTATTTATTAACATGTGCCCTAAGGGCACAAGTTAACACTACCCTAAATGAAATGATAATACATATACTCAAGTATAAAAAATTATTTTAAAATTGAGAAGTGTTAGTAACACTTTTACTCTTTTATTGAGTAAAAATTTTCACATGGATCTCATCATATATTATTGAGTAAAAATTGGTGACACATAAAATGAGGAGAATCAGATGAGTTTCAACTAATAAGACAGTGAATATTGGAAAGAAGAAAAAAAAGTGACGGTGTGTGTTGCTAATTAATATGAGCATCTCTTAGAAATGTGAGAGGTGCAAATCTTCTCTTCTTATTATAAAAGCTTATAAGGTCTAGCAATTGCTAAACCCTAATTGCTTTTGCATTTTCCCTCCCAAACTATCATTTAATGTATGTTTATAAAACATTCCAACTTCCCTATCTGTCTCCATTAAATGCATTTTTTGAATTCAAATTTCCCTCCCATCCAAATGCAATAAATTCGTCATATTCTCAAACTTCTCATAGAATTATATCAAGTGAAGGCCTAACAGGAAAGCATTATGCTTTAGTTTGTTTTGTATTTTATTATAGGGTCTTGCTAAAGGGTACTTTTTAAGGATTCAAAATTATGAAATCATTTATTATTTTTTAATAAAAGAAATCATTTATTTGGAAAGTCAAATAATTCAATTGCATTATTGTGAAATCATTCATTTAGAAAGTCAAATAATTCGGTGCTCTAACTTTAAATATGAGTATAGAGAAGTATTTCGTAGTTTTTGATTAAGAGTATGTTAAATATAATACAATTGATTTCGTAATTTTTGTCAAGTATTATACAATTTAATTTATTTAGTTTTTGACAGGTAATATACGATTTATTTAACAACAATTTTCTTTATGAGGGACAAAAGGTGGGTCCTCCCCTTCTAACCAGACTTTTTCCACACGCATCAGTCATATATGGAACTTCGATTTTGACCACATGTTTAAGAGGCACACGTCTCTTACCACTTCATCAATTCATTATTAGTAATATCTAATTTTTTTTCTTTATCAGATACTTTATTCTTATATATTACAGTCAATAAGATCCGTGCGGAGCACGAGTCGATGATCTAGTTATTAATGTGTATTTGGGTCATAAAGCCCTAAGTTCATATCATTTCAAGGCATCAGTATATGATCAGACTCTTGTACAGTTGTCAACTCTTCAGAGTATAAAGTAAGTGATTACTATCAACAACTAGTTGACAAATCAAAGGTAAATTTTACATGTGCACCATAATAAATCATGAGTGTGGTGAAATTGTTAGGTCACACGGAGAGCTCGGGAGATCATTCGCATTGGCGAATAGCAACGACATGAGTTAGACGCTAGATCTTAATCAAAAACCTTAAAGGCTTTTAAACATTGAGTTTATGATTCCTCTTACTTATATAACTCAACACTCAAATTTTCATCTAATATCTAATGTGAAACTTTTAACACACCTCACACTTGCTACATCAATATCCCTCCTTTCAAGTGTGAGTCATCAATTCACTATGTTCCTCCCTCAAGTGGAAACTTTTTCCTCAACATATACGTGTATTTGAACCACCGTTGCCAAGAAAACTTTTTATACAATCAACCGTAGATTATTTGCTATCATCCAATCCGCTAACAAATTAAATATAAGTTCAATCATAACTATTTTAAAATATTTCAAATCCATCTATACACGGTAGACAAAGATATGGTGAGAATATTTTGATTTAGAAGGACTGGTGGTTAGGTGAGCAGCCCCTATGCATTATATTTTCCTCAAATATTTAGGCTCGCGGTAGACAGACACTAAAGTAGCGGCCATGGGACAATGGCTCGATGTTTCTTGGCGTTGGGACTGGTTCTGGTGCATATAACTGAAGTCTGCAGATGTTGTTTCTGCAGAAGATTAGCATCTCCAGCTATGTCATCTGTCGGCAGCCTGCTGTGCGCGACAGGTGCAGATGGCTGCCAGACTCGGAGCCACTTTTCTAGGTTAAATCATGTAATACAGCGTTGTCCAACATGTCCTTTTCAGCAGATTATGATGATGATGATTACGCAGTAGCAATTAAACTAATCACAGTTGTACCATAAAAATTTAGCACATTTGGATAGTGCATTTGGGTCACATTCGGAGGTTTGAACACGATTTTCAAATGGATGGGAGTTATGATTTCTGGGTGGGGTTCCGAAGTGGTGAAGAACTTTCTTATTTTCAACATGTGCAATGGAAAGAAAGCAAAACGGTGTCTCATCTTGTTTGTCTGACAATGGATTGGTGTATTTTCTTTGAGAAGAATGATGTTCTCTTTGACCATAAAGTGGCTAACTCTGGAGACGGTTGATTGAATTAAGCGTCTTTCTTGGTCATGTTTCATATGCAAGGAGGGTAGTAACAAAAGTATAGATTTTTCGGATTGGTGGTTGAATCCACTTGTTTCTCTTCAAAACATTGAATCGTTGACTTTGTAATTCAATTCGAATATCCATTGTACTCACTTTAAAGAAACTTCGATTATTAAAAATAGAAATGGTAAAAGCTCAAAACCGTAAGTTTTACCCAATGCTACTCAACTAGTCCCTAGACATCAAGATCTCCCTAAGAAAAATTACCAGACAGGAGTATTTGAATGGCGAGATTTTGATGAGACCAAAACGCGCAACGGAATATGCAGTGTTCTTTAAATTCTCCCTCTTTTGCGAAACTAAAATATCAGCAAAAATAAAGCATATCCTGATTCGTTCATTGAACCACTTCCTCGTGCGGCTTCTACGTTTTTCAACTATCTAGTGTGACACTTTTCCTAGGCATGCTACTGCTGTTGTTTTTAGGAACTTAGAGATGTTAATTCCCTTTCCTAACCACCAACATAACACATGGGCTAAACCAATTCATAAACACATACATTCTTTATTTTATTTTTTTCTAACTTGGTAGGACTCCCATTTGATGAGGGATCCACCCGACAGATTTGAAATCATTTTATACATTCTTGGAAATTTTTCCGGCATGATTAAAATCCAAAAACAGGCAGCAACACAACATCCAGAAAAACACGCAAACCAGAAACCCGGCTAAACAGGAATGCAGTAGCAAAATGAATAGGCATGTACACTTTGTAAGTTTGTATACATCAGGATTATTCACATAAGCATGCCTATGAACACTGGTTTAAAACAAGAAATTTCAAGTTCTCATCAAACTAATTAGTCTGAACCATCCTTCATTTTCAAACACTTCTTCTATGCATATACAACTTCTGGGGCTGAATCAACAAACAGAAGAAATCGATTATGAGAATGAATCAACGACACACCTCCCAACCACCATACATTGAGGTAAATGTTCCACCACCATTAGCATGTGCATAATCAAGGATTGCTTCTCGAGCACAATGTTCCCATGCTCTAGCTACATCCTTAATCAGCCATGGTTGTTTCGTGCTTTGCAGTTTAAGTCTCAGCTTTGCTTTTGCTCTCTCAAAGAGAGCTCTCAGGTCATCACTGCATGTAATCAAATTATTAAACACAAATTCTGGTCAACAACTATACATTGCAATATAGTCCATCATCAATCAAGTATATCTGCATGTAATCAAATTTACCAAATACTATGTCCATTAAATAAAAGAAAATCAATCTAAGCGCATCTTCGATGGGAGTTGCATAGAAGTTTTTCGTCAATAAAAGATTATTTAGCATGTCACATGAGATTTTGGGTTTCTATAGATTTAATCAAAGTTACATGTTTAAGAAACTTTGAAAATGATGTTTATTAACAATAGAAGCTATTGCAACTCATGTATTTCAATATATTAACTATTGTAATATCAACTCATGTATGTATGGTCCGAAGATCCTAAGCATCTAGATTCTCTCTGCATCGTCTATATTAACAAAAAAATTGAAACCATAAAATTAAAAACAAACTTCCTCATTTATATTATGTATCACTTTCAATGTGTTGCACTAACATGTAACATCTACAACATCAGATCAACCTCTCTTGAAAATTAATTTAGTTGATACTAAATGAATGTTGTCTTTTTCATTATTATCTATAGTAGGACACAATAGTAGTAAGTGAAGACTTTATGATCATGTTTATTGAGTTTTATGGTTGTCATGTGTCAAGTAGGAAGTAAATAGTTTCAAAGTATACAAGCATAACTTGATAACGACTCAGAACTAGATGCATAATTGCTTATATCTTGATAATACAATTGTAGTCTCTAACCTGACTTTCAACGGCAATTCGTCCAGAATAACAAGAGAGGAAGATGGATAACTTGCAGGAATAAGCAACCGCAGTGGTTTGATCAATGACTGCAAAACCAATATACATAGTCAATGAGATGAAAATCAAAATGTTCAATGCAAATAATTCAAAACAGACTATAAAATCATTTACCTTTTTATCAGAAGTGAAGTGAGATACAAGGTTTTGATTGATAGTCACTGCATTGTACATAATTTTCACAAGTAATCCTTCACTTTGTTCGGCAGCTACTCCAACTACACTTTCAACAATTTCCTTTTCAGCAATAACCACCTCACTGTCGAACAATTGATTGTTAATGTCTTTTATTTCTGCTAAAATATTCTGATTTTCCTGCTACAGTTAACAATGTGACAGTAAAATTCTTGTAAGAAGTGAGAAAAAAAATAATGGTATACTCTTCTAGTAGATTTCAATGGTAGAAAAAAAGGAGGAGGAAGATTACCACAGCTGGAGGGAATTTTCCTTTCATTGTGAATGAATCCAGTTCAGGTGCCGCAACGTCAGTGAACTGATTGAAACCTTCACCTATGCTAGCACAAACGCTAGGAGTATCAAAGGTGGTTGCAACAAAGCTGCGATGCATTTTCCATCCTGTGGGAACAAATCATTGCAAGTCATAATCTTGCTGATGAAAATGCAGCAATATCAAATGTAATTGAAACACTTCAGTGGTGAGACCCCACCTTCCGGACTAATAAAGGTTGGTATTTCATCATTCAAACGGACAACCTTTTCAATGTCACCAACTGCTGCACTTAGTGCTTCAGGCGACATAGATGTTATCTGAAAAAAATATCAGATTCATTGAATTTACTATGTATCAGCACTCAACTTCTATGTGTCAATGAAAAAATAAATAAGGCACAAGCACAAGTTTATAAGCCTACCACTTTAATCAATCTTTGCATTTCAGGACATAGCTCTTCAGAACCAAGAGTAGGTTTCTGAGAATCTTGATTTTGATTATTGCTTTCTTCTTTCAAGGGTGAAATCCTCTGAGTGTTTGCGTGTTTACCAAATGCTTCAGTTTCTGAGATCCTTGGAGCGTTGTTGCTTACACCAAATCCTTGGAGTGAAATGTTCGTCTGCTGTTCTACAGCATTGCCGGGACCTAAGATTGAAATATATAGCAAAGAAATGTTTTCCAGAAACCTTATATAGGTCATTTAAGAATCTACAAAGAAGTGTCAACTAATGGTTACCTTTTACGATCGATGGTGGGTTTATAATACCACGCTGTGAACTGCCAATTGGCATTGCAACTCGGTGATCTTGAATAAACGTATTGTTCTGCCTTGTTAAATGATGTAACTTGATATTAAATGATGTTTTTTTTTCAAATATTTGCGGTAAATGGTGCTAGTTTTGTTTCAAATATTACAGATTGAGAAAATCAAGAATTAAACGGGTCAAAAACCTGTTGATTGGATTGCAGATCAGGTGACTCTTGCTTGTTAGGTTTCATGAAAATCTTTAAAAGTAATTGTACGTAATCATCTGCTTTGCTCGCTTGATCCTTCATATCAGTAGTGATCTGGCTTTTACTCAGTTCAAAGAGTGAAAAAAGGTCTTCTATTGCACTTCTATGATATCTAAAAATTTTCAAACCTTCGTTGTTTAAAACTTGAGTTGAAGATTCAGCCTGAAGAAATTTAATAGAAACAGGAAAAATTTGTAGCAAAATTAAGAAGGACGATATGAAAATGAGAGTTTTCTAGAATCATAATTTGATTGAAAAATTCACAAACCTGAAGTCCTTTGCAAAGCTTTTGGTAAATTGCATGGACCAGAGGGTAGTATTTTTCCTTCAGAAGTTGAAGCTGCAATAAGAAAGTAACACAACATATTACTAACTATTGTTACTTATTGGAGAATCAATGAACATAAACAATCCACACACAAACAAAATTGCTATTATGTTAGTGGTTTACTTTTTTTCTTGGTTAGACAAATGTTAATAAGTTAGTTGTTATGTTAATTTCCAAGGTTTGAACCTTGGCCCTCCTTAAAAATTGTTCTCTTTTCTCAGCAACTGACCAAAGATCCTAGATTAACCAGAGGTTAGTGTGATCTGCTTTCAGTCTAGTTCATTGTTTCAAAAGCATAATTGAACCAATATACACAGTATGTATGTTTCCTTTGTGCCGCACTTTAGTAGAATTTCATTAATCATGTAAACAATATCAAAGCAACTTTAAGAGATTGGATAAAGAAATAAGGTGGAGACAAGGAGGAGTTTATGAAAATTTTGGAACAATTTTAGTAATTACCCTTTTATAAACATCCTCCTGCCAGTCAATGTTTGCATCTGTTCCTGCTTCAAGAAATAGAATGATCAGAATAATAGCACATCCTCAAGGATAAAATCAAATGTTGGTCTACCGAGCATTATCATTATTGAACTATGGTCTAGTTGTGGAAATTACAAGCTTCTAAAATTATGAGTAGAAATTAACCATTGCAAATATATATCTCTAGCACTATTGTAGAATCCTTGTTTAGACTAAAGAGTATCATAGCATTACTACTGAAACATATCAAGTGTGGAAAAGAGAATAATTCACCTGTGGCAGAAGTGTTAGTGAACAATTTTTTGGCTTTATCAACCTCCGCTACCATCAAACTATGGTACTCAGCCTGTAAACAGATGTAGTATGTTTATAGATTTTATAAAAGGCAGAAGCGTATAAATTACAGCGTCAATTTTGTTTTAAAAACTACTCAAAGTAGCTTCTCTGTATAATCAGAAATCTAATTCTTTTCAAAAGCTTAAACTAGACACACTTTGAATTCTTTAGAAAGAGATTTTTTGTAAAATAAAAGTCGATTCTTTGAATATATACTTACAGAATCAAGCAAAGTCGCTGAACTGAAAATCCACATTGAAGGATAAAGTGTATTTGCAATAATAAAATCATAATATTGCACACATAAGCTTAAAAGTGATACCTCAGTTTTGGCAGAAGCATTCACTTTCTCCTCAAGTGTTTTTGCTAATCGAGCAAGCTCATATAAACTTGATACTTTATTAAGAGCACCGTGCTTGATTAAATTTTCCTTGCTGCATCGATTATATTCCATTTAAAGATAATGTCAGAATATTGAAGTGCATCCTAAAAGCTATAAACATAAAGAATTAAAAGTTTTTAACAGTAAAAGGAAGTTAGTTATTAGAAGCTATACAATATCAGATACTCATTGTCAAGCCAAATGTTTTTTGACAAATCAAAAGAAAATGCGTAATTTGGAATCATATTTTATGTTTTCTTACACTTTCTCCACAACCCTTTTTCGGTTGTCTATCCTTTTTCTTTTCTCGGTCGCATTGTTGGCTACTTGCTTACCAGGTTCCATTTTGTTTGAGAATTACTCAAAATTTCCCTGAAAAGTCACAAATTTTGTGAGAAATTAAAAATTGGAAGAGCACACATACAATGAAATCAAGTAACTTATTCAACAGTTTGAATGCAATGTAGCAAACTTTGCATGTTCAATTGAAGAGAAACAACAACTTTGAATGTTCAAACGAAGTAGTTTAGGTTAGATTCATGAAATGTCAAAAAAAATTAACAAAGATTAGTACATGAATTAATGAATGATTCAATTTCATACCTAGAAAAATAAATTAGTTATTGTAACCACATGAATTTTTTGATTTTACATGATTATAATAAAATTGAGAAAACATGCAATGCAATAATAGTTCATATATAAACATAGTGAATGATGAATCAAGAAGAACAAGAACATGTATCAAGAATCCATAAAACAGACTTGTTAAGAACGAAATATACCTTCTGTCACACGCAAAACAGGAGAGAGAGAGAGAGAGAGAGAGAGAGAGAGAGAGAGAGAGAGAGAGAGAGAGATGAGTGTGTTATTAGAAGAGAACAAAAAAGAAAGTGTTGTTTGTTTGAGTGTCACGTTTTGTTTTTCATATAAGCGCGCGCCACTGAATTGGAAGTTCAAATATGAGGACTTTTCGTATTGGACTTTACATTTGCAGTTTAACTTCTCATTTGAGTGTAATCAAGTTAGTTATCACAGGTCACAGCTGTAATTAGTTAGGACTTCTGACAGCTGTAACTGTCGGTTAAGTTTATTCTTTTGTTTTCATTCATTTTATAATCATTTTGAATCCTTAAATAATATCTAAGACACTCGTTAACAAAACCCAGATAATAATCACATGTTTTGTGGTGCTATAAAATTAGTCATATAATTATTTCAAAGGGTTTGTGTAGAATATTGTTTTAACCAACATATTCACCCTTTTTTTGTTGTATTTGCGACACCTCGTTAATCCTTAGAAAATCTGGTTCGATTTAAATTATTAGAATAATTTTCTTACATAATCATCATACATCAATAGTGTAAAAGATTTTACATTATCAATAAATTACAATCAATTATGTGTATAATTTTCAAAATAGAATGAGTAAAACTATCTATCGATTATGATCAATTCACGGCGAAAAAATTATTTACACCAACAATGAATAAATTAAATTCATTAAAAGTTTTGGTATTATTGAAAATATAAGATTAATTTCTTTGTTATAATCTTTTTATGTATGTATTTAATCAAATGGTCGCTTCTTAGTCAAATTACTTGCGAATATCTTTACAAATATTTATTTAATATGATATAATTTAATTCGATACATGTGTAAAAATATTTTATTTAATCAGCATATATATATTAAATCCAATTTTTTTTATATCAACTAACCTGGTGGCTAGATCTCACACATTTTAAATGTGGAAAAGTGGGGTGTTCAAGGTTCGAACCTCGATCATTGCTTATATTATACTCCATAATATACATACCAACTTAGTTAAGCGATAATTAAATCCAAATTAATTATTGGTTTTTCAATTTAAAAAATTTACCAACTAGAGAATTGCAAAATTATCTATGGTTAAAAAAAAGAAATATTGGTTTTACACGGAGTATAAAACGTATGTATACTAGGAATTATTTTGTAGTATACTGTATACATTAAAAACCAGTAGTATTTTATGTAAAGAAGAAATTACTTTGTAGGAAAAAATAAAAAAGAAAATACTATACTAGGAGTGTAGAGTACCATACTTTTTTCGACAGAGTATAGTACTGTAATTGTTTGGGTAATGAGATTAATCTAACGGTAAAAAAAGAGAGAGATGAATGGAGTTGGTAAAATTTTCATCTTCTTCATCTTCATCTCAGCCGGCGGAACCACCCAACCACCGTCACAACGACAGTGAACTAATGGATGCACAATTCGAAGGCGATGATCCTTCGATCCCGATTGCAAGGGGTGGACCCATTTACATCTCCAATATGGTTACCTCTTCCATAACTAGCGTTCCTCTTTTTCAACATCGTCTTCTTTATCAAGTGAAGATTCTACAAGCTGAGTTACTTCAACATTCTTCTTCTTCTTCTCATGATGATGATGATGATGATATCTCGTATGTATATTATGCACATTCAGCCTCTTTTTTTTTACTTTCACAACTCATATATCTAATTTTGCTCATTCCTTTTACAGTGTCGATGACCTTAAACTACTTACACAAGATGAGTTAGTGGACATGGCTTTCAAACAAGCCTTTCAGGTATGCATGCTCTCTCAATATTTTAATCCGAGTCAACACTCATTTTGGTGTCTCATGTGTCAAGCATGGCAGTTTTTAAATGCATCGAAATTGCATACACATTCCCAAGTTTATGTTGTTTGGTTTTGTGGGGTTGTGTTAGCTACAACCAACGATGATTTTTTAAGATTACTCATTTTCATTTTTCAAACTGTCTTTGATTTTAGTCCATATAATTACCAACAAAGGAGACATTGAGATTGTGTTTCGTAATTTTGATACAATTAAGATTTTTTTCTACTAACACCCTGGAAATTTCCAGCTACACACCAAATTTCATTAAAATTTAGGGTTAATAGTGTTACACCCCCGTAATATAGGTCATTTCTGGTTTTCCCCTTGTAAAATATTTTTTTTGAATTTCATCCTTGAAATTTGAAGATTTTTTGGTTTTGTACTTCACGAAAAATTTCACCCCCTGTAATTTGAGCAAATTTAGGTTTGCCCCCCTTGTAATTTGAGCAAATTTCGGTTTACCCCCTAGCCATATCTTCGATTTTGTAAAGTCAAAATTCATGAAGGTCCAAAACCAAAAATCTTCAAATTACAAGGACGAAATCCAAAATAAATATTTTACAGGGGGTAAAACTGGAAATGACCTATATTACAGGAGGTAAAACACTATTAACCCTAAAATTTATTCATAATACCAAAATTGCCCATGTGTATCTAAACTTTTAAAACCCCTTTTTTATCTTTCACTCTAAAACTGCTCTGTCACAAACATTCATGGATGTGTGACCAATTTTACTGAAATCATTCTTCTTCAATGATGATTTTATGAGCTTTCATGTTTTTTCTTCAATTACTTTTTGCCCCTTTGTATTTGGAAACTGTTCTTCAATTCTCTTTGATTTGATGTTTTTTCTTCCGGTTTAGAGGTATAGTGTAAACTCGGTGTACATACACTAGCATAAACTCAGTTTGCATGACATATGTAAATCCAAAGTAAAATGGGTTTAGGTAGACTCAGTTTATTACATAATACAATGATCATGATTGGCTTATTTGTGTACTTTAGTCATTTTGGGGTGTGACTAGAAAAATTCTACATTTAAAGCCGTGGACCAAAATTATTATTTTTTAATTATTTAATTAATTTTTAATATGGTTTGTAACTTTAATCACAATGTTATTACATACAGGGTAGAGAGAACAACGAAAACCGTCCACCTAATGCAAGGTCAGTCACTTCCACTCCCTTTTTCTGCTCTTATCGTGATTTTTTTTTAATGACAAATGTTAGTAATTAGTTGTTAGATTAGTTTTTCTCCTTTATCCGTGTTTGAACCTAGGACCTCCATCCAACTCTATCCATTGGCTCAAACCAGTTGAGCTACCCAACCCCCCAACGCGGAATTTGTATAAATGAATTAAAGTAGTGATTGTATGTATGCTTGAACTTTTATTATAAAGTGTTGGACAATTATATAGTACTGAACTTGTTCTGAGTTCATTAGCTTAAATGCATATACATTAGGCCTAAGTATGTTGTTAATCCTAGATAGTGGCACGTAGAACCAAACCACAAAAATGCTATAGCGGTATAGTGGATAGCAGTATGATCGCTATTGTGAAGACTAAAGAATAGTGTACAGAGTAAAGTAAACATAAATTCCAACAAGATACATCATTAATATTCAAAATAGAAAAATATACAAAATTAAAGGGATGATCATACTTAATAATTATAATCAACTTTGTCGTTTCACATCAAAATTAGTTCTAAATGTAATCAAAATGACATCCCTTCAAAACAACAAAATCAAGTTCTAAAAGTAAACAAAATGACAAGCAATTAAAATCAGGTTCTGAAACTAATCAAAATCATGTTTCCGCATGTACGTCTACCTCATCTTCACTTCTAAATTCCACCACATCAATATTATCTTGTTTATCGCTTGATTCAATTCAAACTCTTGTTCTTCCACCTCCAACTCCTCAACTCCGTTAGCCACAACTGAAGTGACTCTAGATTACTATAGCAGTAATAGCAGGGTTGCCACATTTCTAGCCTCTATAACCGCCCGCTGCTGAAGGCAGCTCATGGGGAGATCACGTCACGTCGAACCCTACCACTGCTACGCTATTCCACTATAGTGCCGCTATAAGGAACTATTGACAACATACTAATAATAATAAAGATATACTGTATCCCATTAACTTTCAACTTCTCTTAAGAAACTATTGTTTCATTTGGTTGCAGGTGTCAGGAGAAGAATCCCAAGAAAAAGAGAAATGGACCAAATAATCCCATTCTTGATGTATGTTAACTCTTTACTCTCTGGAAGCATTTATGGTTCCCTATAAATATTTGATGCTTATATTTTTTTCGTCTTGGAATAAGTTATTTACATTTTCACCCGCTAACCATTTCTTTAATTGCTGTTGCATATTATTTGACCAAGTTTGCTTTTAAAATAAATTAGTCAGATAATGCTAACTGTTAGAAGCTGCTTCACTTTGGACTTTGAGATGAATGTGTTCAGATGCTAACTGTTTCTTATATTTGCTTGATTGCCAGAGTAATTGTACAGAAAAGGTGGAGAAGGTTGTGAGAATCAAACAGAACCAGGAAGAAGACAAGGCCGAAGTCCAACTTCATTCATTTGAGTCAGTATTGTGAATATTTATGTGATTATTCCATTTTATATGCTAGATTTAATTCAGGTGTCTTGTCCTTTTGTCTTGTCTTGTTTGCAGGATCAATGAATCTTCCAACAGTCCAGTAAGAACAGAAAGGATGATGTCTCTCCGGTCCACAAGTTCTTCCATGAAGGTTTCCTAAACTTCTTATCTGATTATTGCTTCATATTATTAACAATAATTTCATATTTTCAAACCAGTATCAAAGTTTTATGCATATTCCCTCTTTTTTAATGTTCATATCACCTATCATTGTTCTAGTTTAATGTTTGTCAGGTCAACACAGGAGGCCTTCAGGAGCACATACCTTTGCATGATCCAGAAGTTGTTCTTTCTGTGGAGATTTACCATAATGTTCAAAAAGGTGTCAAGGTATTAAATGCCCTGCTGATGTAGTGAGAATAAATTCAAGATCTAATTTTGAACATGAATCTTGTATAACTACCACCAAAATTAACATGTAGGGCCTCCCTGTTATTTTTTTATTTTTTTTGATAGACCCAAGAGTTGCTAGTTCTTGGTGAACAGACGTTAACTGGATTGAGGGACAAGATCTGTTGCTCAACAGACCAGGTTATGCAGAAAGCTGGACAGCATGATCCTTCTGGTTATTTTCTCATTGAGGTATCTACCTATGCTACCTCTTGTAATGAGACAATTATTCCTTTGTCAAATCCAACTAAAAGCTAGTTCTTTGCAGGATGTATTTTATACTGATTTGAGGGATCCATCTGCTATTGATTTGACCAGACCTATATTCGATTGGCTCCAAAACTCAGAGGAGGCACAAGAGAAATGGGAATATATTATAAATGGGGAACTACAGAAGAAACAAAAGGCAGTCCTTGGGGAAGCATCTGTATCACACTTGCCCCGTTTCGCATCTGTTGAGATGCACAAGATACGCTTCTGTGACATAAGCTTTCAACTTGGTGCTAGATACCTTTATTGTCATCAGGTACCTTCTTTTTTCTGTCACGGGCTTTTTGTTTGATTGTTACCTTATTTACATTTTTCACTGCTCTTTTACTTTAAATATGACACGGCTCCTGAAACTTGTCTAATGGTTAGGGGTGTGCATAATTCATAAATAAACCAAATTATGGTTCGGTTATTGATAACTGTTTCAGTAAAAACCTGTTATTTTTTAAATTTGGCTTCAATTCGGTTTGGAACTCGTTCAGAACCCTTAATTTGCTTAAACTGTTTCAAAATTGAATTTTTATTTTAAACCCATCAATATATGTTCTGTTTTCCTTTTCTCTGCACTGTGGTGCTAAATAATTTGAGAGTCATCATGAATTAAGGAAACGAAGACACTTGCACAGTATGCATGATCTTGGCCTAGTGTCGTCCAGTAAAATATTTTCTTTTGAACATAAACGTTGTTTAGAAAAGATTTAGAAGCATTGGAATTTTAAACTGACATAGTGCTTATTCAATTTTCTTGGCCAATGACTTGGAATCCTTTGATGCTTATTCTTGGCCTATGACTTGGAATCCTTTAATGCTTATTCAATTTTTTTCGCTAAAATTGAAGCTAAAGATGGCGGATCTAAATTGCAGCAACAATCATTAATTCTTTATTAAAAAAATTCATTAAAAGTGAAGCTAAAATCATGGCAGAAATAGAGAGCTCAAACATCTAATTTTGGTACTCTTATGCACGTAATCCCCCAGTACAGATCCAAAAGATGTTATCACTGACTTTTGGTTATCCATAAACTGAATTGTTTTCTAACTGGTTTCTTGTATTCCAAACAAAGTGGCTCGGGTTTTTTCTATATGGTTTGGGGCTTTTAGAGAACATACCAGTGCAGATCAAATTGTTTTCTAACTGGTTACCCATAAACTGAGTTGTTTTCTAACTGGTTTCTTCGTATTCTAAACAAAGCGGCTCAGGTTTTTTCAACATTATAATATCAAGACCGGTTTTTTTAACACCCCTACATAGGGTAATTGAAAGGGGAGTTTGGCTGAGTTTTGTTATTTTACAATAGTACAATGTCTCTCAAGTGTAAAGGCAAAACTTCAGCGATGTTTGATGCAAGGATATAATGGAATGAAACAACCTGTTCTGAACTGTTCCTACTTTTATGTTGTTTGGTTCCATCATTTTTTCTGTAACTTAAATGTTCTGCATTTCATGCTAGAATTCATAAGTTTTGTTTTGTGTTGTTTTAACGTGTGCTAAACACTACCTTTAAAGAATCCAAATTTCATGCTAGAATGATGTAAGTTCTCTTTAGAATAACATGTTCTTTGCGATTTTGTTTCGGAGGGGTTAGGAGAGAAAGCGAGGGAAGGACTTTGAGGATAATGGGGAACAAAGGAAAGGAGAAGGGTTGATAGTCCTCCATCTTGCATAGGGCTTTATTTTTCTTCAGAGGATTAAATAAAAACCCTAATTTGGAGGGTTTTGAAAAAGTCTCTAACACCTCTCCATACTTTTATAATACTCCCAAAACAAAGAGAATGCTTGTCACAAGCCTTCTTTTCTCCTCCCAACTAAAAACTCTCAAACAATGCGAGGGATTCCCCTTCCTTTCCCTCCCTCACATTCCCTCAATAGCACTCCTCTCACTTCTCCTCTTGACTCCCAAATAAAGTTAAAGTGAATAGCCATAGTGAAGTGACTATGCAAAGAGAGGATACATGAGAATAATATCTGCATATTCTTTTCTGAGATTGAGGTTGAAGAACGACCGTACACGATCCAACTAGAAAAGCACGAGGCCATCATTGGCTAATATCTAAATTCAAAGGATAGATGATTTATTGAACTCTACCTCTAGCAAACTCGAACATGGTTGCATTCGCCGAGTCCCAACTAAGATGGTCTTTCATGTGGCCAAATTGATCATTGTTTTCTTGGATATTAGAAAGACGTTTAACGCGGTGCGTTCTGTCTACATGCAGGGTGACTGTACACATACCTTTGTAATACGAGATATGAGGTCAATTCATGCTGATGATGTACATAATCGGGCTGTTTATCCAATAGTCACTTTTCAACTGAAGATGCGTTTCAAGAAATGTTATGTTTGCAAAATATTCAGAGCCACAAAGGTCACAGTGGATGACAAATGGACACCAAAAAACCCTTGTTATTTTTGTGATGAATGTTTTTCCCTACTTCACCTAGCAGAGGATGGCTCTCCATTGTATACCGACTTCTTAGAATATGATTATAACCATGATTAGTTGCTAGCAACCTCAAATAGAGAAAGTTAGGGCAGATGTTCTTTAGGAGGCAGTGATGAAGAATCTTGTGCAAAGGGCTGAAGATGAACTCTCGCAGGTCTCTCTCTGCTTTATTTATTAGTAGCAACAGATGTATATTGAAAATGATTCTCAATGGGACAGTTATTTTCCTGCTAATTTATGTAAAATATTTATGGCTAACATGCTTCATATTTTGTAAATGATGTGGCTTTGCCTTCTAAAGGGATCAACCCACCGAAGACAAAAGTCCTTTTGACCTTTTTGTGTCAATCTAATTTTAGTGTTTTCACAACATCAATTTGGTGTGTAGGTTGAGGCTAGTGAAGTAGTAGGTTTTATTGTTGGTTTCTCATGGACTTTGTTTTGACTCTGATTATTAACGTGAACGTGCGTTGTTTGAGTTGTTTTTTGGAGGGCTGAGACTATATTTTGATATTTATATATTTGAAATTTAAAAAAATAATTAAAAGAACATGATATTATATGTACATGTATCATGTTTTCCCTTAAAAAAAAAAAGTATCATGTTGTTCTTTCAACTTTTTAAAAATATATCAATTTGGTTTTATATGAATTTCATAAAACTGTATTATAAAAATCAAACTGAATGAAACCAATTATAACCAATTATTTTTAATTGATTCAATTTTTTTCCCTCCAAAAATCAAATCAAACAAACTTGTTGTTTTATAGTGAAAACACTCCTCTCCACTCCATTGAGTGACTGTGATATTACACTTTCCTACCTGTTGTTTTAAAACACATGCATCCATCCCTTAAGAGATAATGAAAATAATGTAATTAATAATTTTTAAATTTTTAGCTTAATTTTGTGGTCAATCTCTACATAAAGTACCTCTGACCCGATGGTTCGACCATCGATTCAGTGACTCAGTACATCTGTCGAGTAGATGATTGAGTCGAGTTTTAAAACTATGTAATCACTATGATTGATAGATCATATTAATTTTTTCACACTTAAGGCACAAGTTAATGAATCAAATATAGTAATTTTTTGTTGAAATGTGTGTATTGAATTTAATTTTTGAATTTGTAATAAGTAGAATACACAACATTTTTCGAATATTTCTACTTTTAAATTCCTTACGATATGTCTTAAAAGCACAAGTTAATATTAAACTTCAACATATCATGCATGCATAAGTACTCATCCATACACATTAGGATTATCCCCATAAGCATGAGATTTCAAGTTCTCATCAAACTCAATAGTATGAACCATTCTTAACTTTTCACACTCTTTCTATACATAGAGTATACATCTTCCGGCTGAAACAAACATTGCAAACGGGATTGAATCAACAGAATTCCCAACCACCATACATTGAGGTAAATGTTCCACCACCATTAACATGTGCATATTCAAGGATTGCTTCTTTAGCACAACGTTCCCATGCTCTAGCTACATCCTTAATCAACCATGGCTGGTTCATGCTTTCTAGATTAACTCTCAGCTTTCCTTTTGCTCTCTCAAACAAAGCTCTAAAGTCCTCACTGCATGTAATTCAAATTATTAAACACATTATGGTCAACAACTATATATTGCAAATATAATCAATCCATCATCTATCAAGTATGTATACACAAACACTAATAATAAATTGATTATTGTTAGATGCACACTATATATAATACTATGCCCATCAAGTAAAAGAAAATTTATATTTTGTGTTAACCCTCTGGTTTGCAAGGAAAAGAGGCCTTGATAATCCAGAGTTCGGTCGGAAGGTAAGTAAAGTATGACCAAGAATTGTTCCATCTAGGAATCTAACTCATGTTCTCCTGAACAACTCGTCATTGATGAAACTCATTAATCACTTGAGTCAAATTGCTTTAGTGATCTTAACAATAGAATATTATTTTAGTGTGCTTCATGAGATTCTATGTTCTATAGTCAAAACTCAAAATTGCATATTTAAGAAATTAGTTTTTTTTTTTACTAAAAGAAAATAGTTTGCTATGCATCTACATTCTCTCTGCATATTCTATATCAACAAAGAATAAATAAAAGATTAAAACCACATGACCAAACAGAAACTTCCTCATCTGTCATGTTCCACTCTAAATGTGCAGCAACATGTACCATCTATTTAATATATACTTCAATAGTCTCAAAGTATACAAACATAACTTGATAACTACTCAAACCTATATGCATAGAAGCTCAAAAGTATAAATGAAAGAGAATAAACTCATAGTCTCTAACCTGTCTTGCAACGGTAATTCGTCCAGAAAAATAAGAGAGGAAGACGGATAACTTGCAGGAATAAGTAACCGCAGCGGATTGATCAATGACTGCAGAAGTAATATTCATAGTCATTGAGATAAAAATCAAAATGATCAATGCAAGTAATTCAAGACAGAATATAAAATCATTTACCTTTTTGTCAGAAGTGAAGTGAGATACAAGGTTTTGATTGATCGTCACTGCATTGTACATGATTTTAACAAGTAATCCTCCAGCATGTTCGGAAGCTAATCCTACTACACTTTCAACATTTTCCTTTTCAGCGATAACCACCTCACAGTCAAACAATCGATTATTTATGTCTTTTATTTCTGCTAAAACATTCTGAATTTCCTGCTAGAGTTAACAATGTGACAGTAAAATTCGTGCAAGAAGTGAAATGAAAAAAATAACGGCATACTCTTCTAGTAGATTTCAATGGTAGAAAGAAAAAAAATGAAGATTACCACAGTTTGAGAACATTTTCTTCTCTTAGTCAATGAATTCATGTCTGATGCCGCAGCGTCAGTGAATTGATTGAAACCGTTCGACATGCTAGCAGAAACACTAGGAGTATCAAAGGGGGTTGGATCAAAGACGCGACGCATTTTCCATCCTGTGGGAACAAATCATTGCAAGTCATAATCTTAGCTGATGAAAATGCATCAATATCAAATGTAGTTCAAACACTTTAGTGGCGAGACTCCACCTTCTGAGACTCCACCAACGGGACTAATAAAGGGTTGTATTTCATCATTGAAACGAACAACCTCTTCTATATTGCCGAATGCTGCACGCAGTGCTTCAGGTGAATTCAAGTCTGATTCCACAGCGTCATTGAATTGATTGAAACCGTTAAACATGCTAGCAGAAACACTAGGAGTACCAAAGGCAGTTGGATCAAAGACGCGACGCATATTCCATCCTGTGGGAACAAATCATTGCAAGTCATAATCTTAGTTGATGAAAATGCATCAATATCAAATGTAGTTCAAACACTTTAGCGACGAGACTCCACCTTCCAAGACTCCACCAACAGGACTAATAAAGGGTTGTATTTCATCATTCAAACGAACAACCTCTTCTATATCGCCGAATGCTGCACGCAGTGCTTCAGGTGAATTCAAGTCTGATTCCACAGCGTCATTGAATTGATTGAAACCGTTGAACATGTTAGCAGAAACACTAGGAGTACCAAAGGCGGTTGGATCAAAGACGCGATGCATATTCCATCCTGTGGGAACAAATCATTGCAAGTCATAATCTAGCTGATGAAAATGCATCAATATCAAATGTAGTTCAAACACTTAAGTAGCAAGACTCCACCTTCCGAGACCCCACCAACGGGACTAATAAAGGGTTGTATTTCATCATTCAAACGAACAACCTCTTCTATATCGCCGAATGCTGCACGCAGTGCTTCAGGTGAATTCAAGTCTGATTCCACAGCATCATTGAATTGATTGAAACCGTTAAACATGCTAGCAGAAACACTAGGAGTATCAAAGGTGGTTGGATCAAAGACAGGACGCATTTTCCATCCTGTGGGAACAAATCATTGCAAGTCATAACCTAGCTGATGAAAATGCATCAATATCAAATGTAGTTCAAACACTTTAGTGGCGAGACTCCACCTTCAGGACTAATAAAGGTTGGTATTTCATCGTTCATACGAACAACCTTTTCTATATCTCCGACTGCTGCACGCAGTGCTTGAGGTGAAATAGATGTCATCTGAAAAAAAATATCAGATTCATTGAATTTACTATGTATCAGCACTCAAATTTTACGAGTCAATGACAAAATAAATAAGAGGCAGGCATAAAAGTTCATAGGCCTACCGCTTTAATCAATCGTTGCATTTCAGGACTTAGCTCTTCAGAACCGAGAGTAGGTTTCTGAGAAACTTGATTATGATTATTTCTTTTCTCTATCAAAGGTGAAATCCTCTGAGTGTTGGTGTGTGTACCAAATGCTTCAGTTTCTGAGATCCTTGGAGCGTTGTTGCTTACACCAAATCCTTGGAGTGATATGTTTGTCTGCTGTTCTACAGCATTGCCGGGACCTAAGATTGAAATATATAGTAAATAAATGTTTTCCAGAAACCTCATATAGGTCATTTAAGAATCTACAAAGACGTGTTAACTAATGGTTACCTTTTACGACCGACAGTTGGTTTATAATACCAGGCTGTGAACTGCCAGTTGGCATTGCAACTCGATGATCTTGAATAAACGTATTGTTCTGCCAAGAAATTTGTTGTTAATTGATGTAATTATTTATTTAATGATTTTTTATCTAATACTTGCGGTAAATTGCAATATTTTTGTTTCAAATATTACCGATTGAGAAAATCTAGAATTCAATGGGACAAATACCTGTTGCTTGGATTGCACATCAGGTGACTGTTGCTTGTTGGATTGCATGAAAATCTTCACAAGGTATTGTATGTATTGATCTGCTTTGATCACTCGATCCTTCATATCATTAGTGATCTGGCTTTTACTCAGTTGAAAGAGTGGAAAAAGGTCTTCTATGGCCCTTTTATGATTTCTAAATTTTTCCGATTCTCTTGAGTTTAAAACTCGAGTTGGAGATTCACCCTGAAGAAATTTAACATAAATCGGAAAAATTTGTAGTAAAATTAAGAAGGACGATATGCAAATGAGAGTTTTCTAGAATCATAATTTGATTAAAAATTCACAAACCTGAAGTCCTCTGCAAATCTTTCGGTGAATTGCATGGATTAGAGGGTAGTATTTTTTCTTCAGAAATTGAAGCTGCAATAAGAAAGTAAGACAACATTATTTCTAATTAGCAATTTTTAATTACTAGAGAACCAACTAACATGACAATCCAAACAAAAAAAAGAAATTACTAGGAAGTTAGTGGTCATTTAATTTCATCTAATTCCTGGATAAATAATGTTTGTCAGTAACTTGTTATGTTAGTTTCCAAGGTTTTGAACCTAGGGCATCCTTCTTAAAACTCATAGTCGTTTAGCTTAGAAAATGAGCTACGGTTACCTACTAGGACCAAAGATACCTAAAATATGCTTAATCCTAGATACTAGATTAACATGGAGCTTAGTCTAATCTGCTTTTGATCTAGTTCTTGGATTCACAAGCTAAATTGAACAAGATACTCGGTATGTGTGTGGTCTTTTATGGTATACTTTGCTAAAATTCCACAAATCATGTAAACAATATGAAAGCGGCTTTAACAGATATAAAATTAAAAAAAAAGGAGGGAGTGCTAGGAGTTGATGAAATTTTCAGAAGAATTTTAGTAATTACCCTTTGATAAACTTGCTCCCGCACATCTACATTTGCATCTGATCCTGCTTCAAGAAATAGCAAAGGAAAACATTAAAACTCAATGAACTGAAGGCCTGTTTGTGTTCGAGGTCGAGGGGAGTAGTGGATGAATGATTTGAACAATTATAAATAAAGTCTTGCATAAAGAGAAAAACAGTTTTTCTTCCACAAATTCCATTTAGATTGAAAGTAACTATGTCCACCTAAAAAGTTGAAAATACATAGTATAGAGATTTATATTCCATTGTAAAACCAATAAAAAGTAGTTAAATAGATTTGGTGGGAACTGAATGATCAGAATAATAACATATCCTCCTGGCTAAAATCAGATATTGAATTAAGGTCTTGTTTTGGAAATTAGAAGCATCTAAAATTATTAGTGGAAATTTAACCATTTCAAAAATATATTTCCAGCACTATTATAGTATCCTTGTTTACATTAAAGATACTGGTGAAGCATATCAGTATCAACCGATTAGAAAATCATTTATAATACCAAAAATAATCAAGCACTTCCCTTCAAACTAAAGCTTACTAAGCTTTAAATTTGTTACGAATGAATCATTTGAAAAAGGAAAATTTGATATTGACTCTATAAACCATGGTTGGAAAATATAAAAGAAACTCGAGGATGTTGAAGAGATTGCAGATATTGGAATCTAGTAAATACACGCTTAATATTGAAGGTTAGAAAAGTTTCTGTGACCATGGAGGCATTATAGGAAACATACTTAAACTATTTCAATATGAAGAGAAGAGAATAATTTACCTGAGGCAGAAGGATTAGTGAGCAGACTTTTGGTTTCAGCCGAAGGACTAGTAAAAAGATTTTTGGTTTCAGCAGAAAGACCAGTGAAAAGATTTTTGGTTTCAGCAGCAGAAGGATTCGTGAGCTGATTTTTGGCTTCAACAGAATGATTAGCGACCAGATTTTTCGCTTCAGAAGAAGGATTAGTCAACACTTTTTTGGCTTCAGCAGCTTTTCGAGCCTGTGCACGAATCGAGTTTAGCTTTGCAGTCACCAAACTAATGTACTCAGCCTGTAAACATATTTAGCAGATAAGTTACTATTGTTTTTAAAAGTCGTGTTTAGAGATTTTATATAAAGCAGAAGCTATTATAATTATGAATAACACTTTGTATTGACAAAGGTAGTTATAGCGTCAATTTTGTTTTAAAAACTACTCAAAGTAGCTTCTCAATATAATCAGAAATCTAATTCTTTTCAAAAGCTCAAACAAGACACACTTTTAAATTTTTAGAAAGTGATTTTTTTGTAAGAAGTTGATTCTTTGAATATATGCTTACACAAACAAGCAAAATCCATGAACTGAAAAATCTACAAGAACGATAAAATTTTTGCAATAAGACAGTCATAACATTGCACACACAAGCGTAAAAGTAATACCTCAGTTTTGGAAGAAACATTCACTTTCTCCTCAAATATTTGTACTAATTGAACAAGCTTAGGGAAACTTGATTTGTCATTAAGATGACCATGCCTGATTAACTCTTCCATGCTGCGTCGATTATATTACATTTAAACAGATGGTAGATAATGTCAGAATATTGAAGAGCTTCACAAAATGTTATAATTTATAAACATAAAGAATTAAAAGTCTTTATAAGTAAAAGGATGTCAAATATTAGAAGTTAAACACTGATAATTCTAAAGTCTAAATAACATATCAAGTCAATTATCAAAATGCTCAACAATGACATTCTTATATTCTTTGCAATATAAGGAGAATGTCAGTTTATTATCATAAGATAAAGTTAACTTCCAAAAGGAGTTAAGAGAAAACATATTTTAACATTTGAACTTATGCTTAACACAATCTGTTACACAACTGAATATTATAAACAACATGATACATAGGTCTTTGATAAGTTAAAAGAGAATGTGCAATTTAAATTATATTTGTGTGTAGGCATGTTTCTTACATTTTCTTCACAATCCTTCTCCGGTTCTCTTTGATTTTCCATCTCTCAGTTGGAATGTTGGCTTCTTGCTTATCACGTTGCATTTTGTTTGAGAAGTACTCAAAATTGAGCTGAAAAAGTCCATAAAATATTGTCATAAAATAATAAAAAAGAAAAAGAAATAAGGAGAGCATGTTATGCTATGAACTCTAGAAACCTGTATAACAGTTTCAATGCAATGCAGCAATACCCTCAGCCAAAAAGGAGAGCATGTTATGATATTGAAGAGAAACAACAACATTGATAATTGCTAAAGTAAAACAAGGGACTCATAGCATTCATCAAACATAACAATCACATAATATATTAGAAACAAAAAACAGTTTAGGTTAGATTCATGAATGTAACCTAAGCTACGAATCACAGACACTCCTCGGATTAGGCGTGTCCCGGTGTCAGACACGTGTCGTGTCCGACACGACACCGACACATATAACTACACTGAATTATGTGTATTTCTCAAATTATTAGTTGTGTCAGTGTGTCTGTGTCGTGTCCGGTATCCGTATCCGTATCCGTATCTGTGCTTCATAGAACCTAAGCCAATTAAACTAATACAAAAGGAAGTAGGTTAGGTTACATCCAGGAAATATCAAACTGGTTTAACATAGCTCCCAACATCAATTAATCAACGATTCAATTCCGAACCCTAATTTTTTTTTTAATTAAATTTTTGTAAGCGCGTCAAAATTTGATTCCATATATCTTTTTTAATGGCAAATGTTATTAGTTAATTGTTGGATTAGTTTTTTCTCACCTCCAACTCCTTATCTTTAACCTCAAACTAGTTGAGCTACGCAACCAAAATTTTTTTTATTGATTTTATATGAACACAAAATTTCACAAGTCATGCAATGCATCAATTCACATCCTCAATGATAAAAACAGCAGGAATAAGTATCATAATCAATTCACGTACTCAATGATTTTTTTCTGTTTTTGAATAAGCTAAATTAACCTACCTAAATTGGCTTCAGGAGAATCGAACCCGACTCATATTACTTGCTACGATACAATCGATTAAGAGGAAAAGCATAGAAAAAACGAACGCGACGAAAGAGAACGATAGACTACTATAAACATGCATACAACATAGACAAAAAAGACAAGAGAAGTATACCTACGAGTTTGAAGAAGAAAACCAAAGAGCCAAGATTGAGTGAGGTGCTGTTTTGAATTATCAGAGTTAGGGTTAGGATTTTTTTTTTTTTTTGAGAGTTAGGGTTCAGAGTTTTTTTTGATAGGAAAGTTAGGGCTAGGAGTTATAACACTCTCCTATTCAATGAACCATTCCGCGCCATCGTTTTTGCGTTGGGCTTTTTACCTCACATGATTTTGTCTTTTAGGTTACACGTGTCACTATTTTATTAGTTTAAGGAATTTGTATCGTTTTTGTTCTATGAATTGGGTTTCGGGCTGGATTTGGACCAAAAACTCGAGTTAAATTGTACTCTCTCCGTCCTAAATTATAAGCAAAAAAATCTCATTTTCTTTGTGTTAAACTAAAAGTAAGGAAGACCAACTTTTATGCTATTATTATGTTTTTTTTCAAAAAATCATCTTTTCAAAAGTAAAATTAAATGCAAATTACATTCAAGTTGATTTCCTTTTCAATCTCATTTTCTTTGTCCTAAAATATAAGAAAGACCAACTTTTATGCTATTACTATTTTTTTTCTTCAAAAAGTAATCTTTTCAAAAGTAAAATTAAATGCAAATTGCATTCATGTTATTTTCCTTTTTATTTTCTCCATAATCATTAACCAATGAGAACTGTTTTTACATCTTTCCATAAAACTTATTCTAAGAAGAATACAAAAAATTGTACCCCAAATTACATATTTTAGTCTTCCTTATAAGTGTGAATTGATGTTTTTTTTCTTGTAAACTTTGACGGAAGGAGTAAGAGATTATTTACTATCTCATCAATGTGCTCTTATGCTAACGAATTTGTATTGTTGATTGAATAGATGAAATATTTATGGATTAAAAAAAAAGTGATTTATAGCTTCACCTTCTCCAACCAGCCGACGATGTCCTTAGTTTTCTCTCCATATGTTGTTTCTTCCATTTTCTTCATTGAATTAGTGGTCTTGAGTTAGTTTTTTTTACCCAAAATCACTCTAGTTGCATCTTCTTTTTTTATATTTCAATCTAAATAAGTGATTTTCACATAGATCTAGTTTTTTTCTTCATAATTTTGCCATCTCAATGCAGCGCTGTTTTATTCATCGTCTTGTACAACATTGTTTGGTTTTTTTGTCTTGTTGTGGTGTTCGTTTGGTTCATATTGAAATATTGGATACTCGGATCACCTTAATTTTATCATATTATTTATAGGCATTTTGACGTTGTATATTTTTAACTTGGATGGTGTGAGTTTGTTCACAAATCCATCCTTTATGTTTTTAGTGATGTTGAATGATGTACTCTATCAATTTGAAATGAATGAATATCATTTTGTGTTGTCAAAAGGAATGTCATACGTATTTATCGATTTTTGTTCTCATAAAAAATTGATACTTTATCGTCTCTACAAATAAATTTCGTGTTGTTTGGTGTTGGCTTGAGATCTTGAAGTGTGCTACTCTCAAGGTCTAAGGTTTAATTTTCTTCAATGCCAATTTAAAGCCTGTTTGTTATAGCTTTTTTAAGAAAAAAAATCACTTTTAAAAAAAAAATCACTTTTTAGAGTTTTGCATTTGTTTGTTACAGGTTTTTAAAGAAATCAGAATCTAAAAAAATCTAAAAACAACTTCAAATGAGAAGCTGTTAAGAGCAGCTTCTCAAAAAATAATTTTTTTGTAGAGGAGAGAGAAAATATGATTTAAAAGATTGAACTAATTTTATAACAAAAAATCCATTTTATATAGTTGTATCCAAACAAACTAGATTATTTGTTTAAAAAAAGTGATTTTTATTACCATAAACAAACGCAAAATAGATTCTGATTTATCACAAAATCTCTAAAATATAATCTCTAAATTATTTTATGTCAAAATCACTTTTATTTTAATCCGTAACAAACGGACCCTTAGAATGGTGCTAGTTTGACTTCTTAAAAAAATATTAAAATTTCCTCTCATATAGATTGAACTCAAAATTTAATTTTTAAGTTCAAATTCTCATATTTAATTCATCTAGTATTAAAAAATTATAAATTTTTGTCAATGAACTTTTATAATATTTTAAAGACACCCGGAATAATCATTTAAAAATTTAAAACTTTAATGATTGTAGAAACTTTTTTGATTTTATGAGGGGCTATATCTGCAACTTCATGCAGTAAAAATGTCAATTGTGGCAAAAGAAATTAAGATGGATTGGGGTAGATTTTATTACCCTAAATATATATATATATATATATATATATATATATATATATATATATATATATATATATCAGGATCTGTGGTATCAGTTAAAAAACTTACATCAAATTTCAACCATTCAATCTAATTAATTCAATGGTTTGTAATATTCTAAAAATTAAGAAGAGAGTGAGTAACACGGTGAGTTATTTTCTTTTTCCTTTTTACCCTCATCATCTTTTACCAATCATTTCTGCATATTATCTTGAACATGTCCTATTAGTTGCTATATAAGTCACACGGTTGACTCATTTGTACCTATCTTTTCCATTCTTGTATCATTTCAACTATCATCAATACAATAATATTCTAAGTTTTTCTCTCCTTCATCCATGGATGCCATGTTTCCTAACACACTATAAATTATGCACCGAGAATAAAAAGAAGGACTTAACTCTATTAATAAAAAAAGATACATTGACGAATAAAACATAAAAAAAAAGTTTTATTAAAAAATAAATACATCCTAAAAATACTTTTTTAATTAAGATCCACTTCATAGAGTAAATAGCTCCTATAGAATACATAGAAGCTACACATGGCATTAGGTTTCAATAATTATATCTTAACCATTCATTTTTTAAATGATAAATTAAAGGTTAATGAGTGTTTGTGCATGGGTACACAAGTTTAACAATTTGTGTACTCTAAAAGTCACTCTGACAAGTGTACTATAGTGTCGATAAGTAGTAATATTTTTAAAAGTTGGTATTTATAAAGATTGTGAAATTTCTCCTTAACAATATTGATTGTTAAAAGAATATGTAAATGGAGGTTGTTTGCACCAGGCACACGTCTAGTTTACATAAAAGGAATAAATGAATAAGATCAAGGCAAGGAAAATGACTACAATGTTCGATTCACCTTTCTGAATTTATTGGTAACTACAAACTATAAATACAATTCAATTGATTATTTAATTTTAATACCTTTGGAGTAAAAATAGTTAGGCCAATATCCTGGTCATCAACTTTCTTTAATTGATATTATTCCCTAATGTCTTAGGTGAGTCATAACCTTGAAGGTTTAAGTAAAAATTATTATTACTTTATGTCTAAATTTAATCAATAATTGAACCGTTAAAATAGGTAAAGCCAATAAAATTAAGGTTAATAATCATTGTGACTAAAATCAATTTATGGAACAAAGTTACGGTTAATACTCATTGATAACATAAAAAACATTAAGAACAAGATTAACCAAATAAAATTGCAAAGTAATCAGAACAAGATTAGCTAAATGAAATTGCAAAGTAATCGACTAAATGTTCATAAGATAATTTAAAGTTACATGATCGAACAATTATAGAAAAGATCTTGATTCTTGATTGTGAGGAATTAGCTAGACATAGATAGAAGAATAATTGGCATAACCTTGGTGTTGCTTCTTGATTCTTCCCTCTCCTTGCCGCAGTTGCCTCCTCTTGAGGTTTCTCCAAAACCCTAATTTATGTTGCTTATATTCTCTTCTAATGGATACCTTCTTGTGTTGCTTGTCTCTTGTATTTATTCGCATGCCCTGACTTAATTTTTAAGTAGTCTTGTTGTGAAATGCTCATTCGAAATCACACCAATGAAACACAAAGATGTGTGGAGCAAAAGATAGTGGTAATCCTAGGTCTAAGTGTCTTCAAGCAACAACACACATAAGAGCTAAAACAATGACACAAACACTAACCAAGCATAGAGATAAGCAAGCTTAAAGGAAATAAACAAGCACACACAAGATGGTAACCCAGTTCGGTCCAATATGACCTATTATGGGGGAGAGAGCAGCTCTCCAATCCACTATGAGAAGATGTTACAAGAGGTTACAAGAAATCAACCTTATACCTAATCTCTACCCTTTGTTTCCCTAACCACTCTCATATGAATCTTACTAGAGAATACACAAAGGAAGCTTTAGATCCTTCCAATGATGTAATCTCACTACCCAAGGTGATTACAATGTTTATCCCAACCCTAGAGACTCTCCTTACAAAGATACTCAACCCTCAAGTTCCCCCCTTTGTGAACCCTAGGCCCCTAGCTTCAGCTCTCTTCAAAAAACTGCAGAAACCACTTAAATACTAGTCACAACAGTCCAAAATCGCGTCACGATTTTGTCTAATCGCGCCACGATTTTGTCTGAACAACTGATACGTGTCAAAAAGGAGTTAAATAGACTGTACATTTTAGGCACTTTGATTACTTGGTTTGCAAGTTATCATGCGAAAAGCTCACAAATACTGAAGAATCACTCAATTATGCTTTTCACATCTAACGCCAACTCTTTGTAGGAAAATACACGCCTGGACACTCTAGAAGCAAGAAAACATGAAGAAATGCAAAGGACAACTTTTCGAAGATCAAAGGAACAAAATAGGCAGAATTACCAGTTTACTGGCCATGGCGAGTAAGTTTACTTGCGAGGCGAGTAAGTTTACTAGTTTACTCGCCATGGCGAGTAAGTTTACTTGCGAGGCGAGTAAGGCGGTCTAACCCTCAGAGCTGACGTGGCACAAACCCACTGGTGAAGAAACCACTACTCGCCATGGCGAGCGTTTCTACTTGG
>Ga0228711_1000315_pt1 | contig 54031 bp, 36 predicted proteins | sample MedpolnodulmetaG_2_FD_177996 | JGI IMG/M metagenome (GOLD analysis project Ga0228711, IMG submission 177996) | Root nodule microbial communities from Medicago polymorpha collected in Santa Monica, California, United States - brown nodules | ecosystem: Host-associated > Plants > Roots > Nodule... | reverse complement strand
ACTGTATTACCCCTATTTAATTAACCCTATTTAATTTAATCAAAATGTTATTTTCAAATACTTCTGAAATCTCTTATCTCTTATTCCTTAAAGTTAACCCGAACGCAAAATGTTGCTTTAGATTTAACCTAACTTCAATGATTAATTTTATTGTATTACCCCTATTTAATTTATTCAAAATGTTATTTTCAAATACTTCGGAAATCTCTTATCTCTTATTCCTTAAAGTTAACCCGAACGCAAAATGTTGTCCTAGATTTAACCTAACTTCAATGATTAGTTTTACTGTATTACCCCTATTTAATTAACCCTATTTAATTTAATCAAAATGTTATTTTCAAATACTTCTAAAAATCAAAAACAACAGATCACTCCTAATCCTATTTTCCCTCCTATTTTTTTGAAAAAACAGATCGCTCATATTAATCCAATCCTTGCTTAACAAATTATCCTTTATATTATGCATATATTCAAACAAATGTGATTTATGAGAATTGAACCTTGGATCTCTTTCTTACACTCATTTAACGTCTCAACACTTTAGCTATTGTGTAACATTTTATGAGATAGAAAGTTTATTTAATATGTGTTGATTTATAAATAATTTATGCGAATACTAAACAGTACGTCAGACCCGTGCGACGCAAGGGTCAAAAGTCTAGTTAGTAATTAATAAACAATAAGCTAAATACTTCTTGCAATCCTATAAGTTGAATGTTTATGATAATTTAGTTCTTTAAGTTTTGTTTGTTATAAATTGGCCCTTTAAGTTTTTTGTTTTGTTTTGTTATAAACTGATCGTTTATGTCATGGATTATTTACACTATCATCCATTTTTCAGTCAACTTCGTTAAAAAGTGCTTATGAACCATTTGACATTGAGGTGGTAGGTTCAAAATTGTTTATGACAACAAACATGATTACCATACGCACATTTTCTTCTTCTTGTTTTTGAATTCAAGCCTCATTTTACAAATAAATATTTCATCAATAAAATTATAAATCAAATTATCGATCAATTTTATTTTAAATCAAGAGTGAATAACACATCTATAAACCCTATTTTTGAGTGCGGTAAATTTGGACATACCAACTTAACATATAACGTCCACAAAAATACTTTTAACTAAGTTTGATGAAAATAAGATGATGATGTAGATATGTTATATTTGAAAGGACCAATTTGAAAAGAAATTTTTTTTAAAGGACTAATTGTTATAATCATCTAACTTACAAGATCGCAAATGATATTTGACCTAAATAATAACATTCATATTTACTTAAGTAGTCCAACCTGATATGCCTAAGAGATTTTTTTATGGCTAGTGGCCTGACCTTTTTAACTAAATAAACTTCTTAAAAAGTCTAAACCTACTCTATTTAAGAAAAGGGTCATGCTAACTTGGGCCCCACAAGTTAAGGAACGATGCAAAACTATCTGGTGAAGGGATTGTATATTATTCAATTCAGAGTGCTATGAATTGATTTTTGCTTTTTCTCACCAAATTTTGAAGATAAGTAGTAACATTCTTTCTGATATAGAAAATCTGTTTCCTCTATTATTTTATCTCTATCATACATTGACACAAACACGATAACACGACACTGACACTGATAGTAATTTAAGAAAATGACATAATTGAAATTAATCACAGGTGTCGTGTTTGATACCAGACACACCATCGATCACAAATGTGTGCTACAAATTTTGAACCTATAACTATGGCATGACCGATAAACAGTTTAATTTGCAGCTTATAGCATACCAAATGATAAAATAATGTCAACTGTTTTCGCATAAGCTGTTAACTATTTCCATAAGCTATCCTGGAGAGCCAACGAAAATAAGCTGAAAACAACTTATGAACATGTCATAAGATGTTTTCATAAGTTTTGCAAACAGTCTTACAAGTGTTTATGCTAGTAGATAAGTTCAAATAAGCCAATCTAAACATCCCCTTGTTTGTTTGTATCTACGTTGTTCCATTATTTTGAAGTCTTTTTAAGTTCAACCTTTCTCTGTCCTCCTTAAGGGGTTTGATGTATGAAGCACCAAAATTGACACCAAGCGCTGACGCTAACGCTGACATGTAGAAACAATAATAATTTACGAAAATGAAAGTGATTGAATATAATCATACGAGGTAAGACCCAATCTGGTCTCTCACAATTTTCTCGTGACCCAATTTATTTCATTACAAAAAATAATACCAAAGTAGTCCTTGCCATTTTCATTCAAGGGACAAATTAGTCCTTGACTCATAAAAGAGGGACTAATTTGTCCCTCGAATGAAAATGTCTGAGACTATTTTGGGTATTATTTGTTGTAAGGGACTAAATTGGGTTGCGAGAAAATTGTGAGGGACTAAATTGATTCTTCACTCTAATCATATATGCCGGTGTCAGACACTAAACACAACACTCTATATTAACTAATCTGCTTTAATTGTATGAGTTAGTTATAGGTTAGTTGCCAGACAATTTTGTTGGGAAAGTTAGTTATTTATCATCACCCTATTTAAACCAGCGTATGTTGTGGTAATCATTTTTCCTTCTCTTGATTTGAATTGTGTTTTCAAATCTAATCTTCTCTCTGGAGACTGTTTCTCTACAGTCCTAATAATCATGATGAGGTTGTTAAGGTTTTAGAGGTTGGGATTTTGTTTTTGTCTTATGAATCATAGGGTCGGAGGATAAAGATCATAGTGGTTGGCAAGAAAGAGGCGTAAGAGTTCTCATGAGGTAGATACTCATAATAAATCTTTTTTTTAGGAGACTCGTAAAAAAATCTTATTGATTGATGAAAGATGAGTAATGAGTACATGAATGGCCTTATTTATAGACCTCAATTACGCTAACCAACTCTCCTAACAAACTTATAACCATACCCAACTAACCTACCAATTGTAACTAACTCTAGTTGAATATGTATGCTACAATAGTTTGTAAGGGTTTAACAGATGCATATTTCATGAATGGGGGTTTCTAACATGGTAGGGGCTATGCTGAAGCTTTGATTGTGTATATATAGAGTAATTATTATAATCAGTGCTCAGCAGTTAGTTATGCGGCCAGCTCATCAGTTGGTTACTCTTGTCTCTTTTTGTTCAAGATAGTTGCAACTTACAAACTGCGTGTAATTGTATCCTAGAAATACCGTGTTCTGTTAACGCCTTCAGTATAGCAACTTCTACCAGTGCCACTAGCTTTACAACCTAGTTGCAGCTGGAAAAACACATAAGAAATGAAGCTTTTAACATGGGCGCTAATATGTTCATGTTTACACATAAGAATGAACAAAGTGAGGTTGGGTATTAATTTTTAGAGAAATGTTTCTTGGACCCAACTTCACATCAAGACTGTATTTTCACAGTTTTTTCTTTTTATTTAATTCTTTCTCTCTCCTCAGGTCCAACATCAACACTTATTCGATGTGCATTTTATATGGTGTCGGATACGGTGTTGGTTTTTGTATGTTTAAATAACATAGCTATAATTTTTAATCACTAATGTCTGCTTGCAATGTCTGATCCTATAATCTAGTCAATATCGATTCCATTTTATCTTTTGAGTTGATTATTTGTTATACACAACGATTCTTAATAAACTATTCATTTCATTAAATTGTTTTTGTTTTCCAAAAACATAATTACTTGAATTTACTAATCTACTTTTGATTGTTGATTGGTCAAATTCCATCTACCTTTCTTAATTATTTCGTGGCTGATATATTTCCACTCTCTAATTTGTCTGAAATAAAGAGATGTAGGTATACTTAGTTCAAGAAAATCGAGAAGAAAGTATGGAGTATGCATCCAAATTTGTAGAAAGAGCCGTCGATGTTGTGTTGGACCTGACTATTCGGCATGTGGGTTACATCTTTTATTACAAGGAAAATGTTAGTGAACTAAACAGTCTTGTTGAGAAGCTAAATCTTGAAAGAAAGAGGCTGGAACATCGAGTAGATGAAGCTGAGGATAATCTAGGAATAACCGAAAGTAATGTTGCTGCTTGGCTTCAGAAAGTGGATAAAACTAGAACTGAAACGGAGGAGTTTCAAGATGATGAAGGCCACATGAAGACAAGGTTTTCCAGTGGTTTATTTCATTACTTGAGGAACAGACATAGGCTAGGGAGAAAAGCAAAGAAGATGGCAGTGGATGTCAAGTTATTAGTAGACGAGTCGAAGTTTGATGGAGTTTCCTATCAGCAAAAGCCAACATCTATGCATGCTGCTTTGTTTAATGATGGCTATGTAGAATTTGATTCCAGAGCACGTACAATTGAAAGGATAATGGAAAAACTAGAAGATTCTACAGCGAGAATGATTGGAGTGCATGGGCCAGGTGGTGTGGGTAAGAGCACTTTAATCAAAGAAATTGTTAAGAAAGCTCAAGTCAAGAAGTTGTTCAATGTGGTAGTTATAGCAGAAATAACTGACAATCCCAACCTGCGAAAAATCCAGGAAGAAATTGCGTACGTGTTAGGATTGAATTTGGAAGGGGAAGGTGAGACTGTGAGAGCAGATCGTCTAAGAAGGAGGTTAAAGAAAGAGAGGGAGAACACCCTTGTCGTCATGGATGACCTTTGGGACAGAATAGACTTGAATAAGATAGGGATTCCATTTGACGATGATATGGATGATGATTCAAGCCGTCTGACAATTGAAGATAGGAAAGATCCTAACTTCACAATGGTGAAAAAAGGAAAATCTCCTGGTGATTATAATGGGTGCAAAGTTTTGCTAACTTCGAGAGATAGAAAAGTATTGTCTGATAAAATGGACGTCAAGTCAGTTTTCTGTGTGAGGGAATTAGATGATAAGGAATCTCTAATGTTGTTTAAGAAGGTGGCTGGAATACTTGATAAAATGTCCACATTTAAACAGGAGATCGTTAAGAAGTATTGTGCAGGGTTACCCATGGCAATTGTAACTGTTGGAAGGGCATTAAGAAATAAGAGTGAGTCAGTGTGGGAAGCCACACTTGAAAAACTTAAAAAAGAGGAACTGAGTGGAGTGCAGAAATCTATGGAGATTTCTGTGAAGATGAGTTATGATCATCTAGAAAGTGAGGAGCTCCGGTCCATTTTCTTACTTTGTGCTCAAATGGGTCATCAACAATTAATTATGGACTTGGTGAAGTATTGCTTTGGATTGGGTATACTTGAAGGGGTCTATACGCTAAGAGAAGCCCGTGATAGAGTATATACATCAATTCAAAAGCTAAAAGACTCGAGTTTGATGTTGGATTGCAGTTCCAATGATCATTTCAATATGCATGATATGGTTCAAGATGCTGCTTTGTCTATAGCACACAAGGAGAAAATTGTATTTGCTTTGAGAAATGGCAAATTAGATGACTGGCCGGACAAGGATATACTTGAGAGGTGCACTACTATCTCTTTACGCAACTGTGATATCATTGACGAGCTTCCTAAAGTCATACATTGTCCTCAACTTAAGTTCTTCCAAATTGACAGCAATGATCCTTCCTTGAAAATACCTGAGATTTTTTTTGAAGGAATGGAAAAACTCAGAGTATTAATATTGACTGGTTTTCATTTATCATGCTTACCATCTTCGATTAAATGCCTATTAAACCTCAGAATGCTTTGTTTGGAGCGGTGTGCTCTAGGGGAAAACTTATCCATTGTAGGAAAGCTGAAAAAATTAAGAATTCTCAGCTTTTCTGGATCTCAAATTGAAAACTTGCCAGCTGAGTTAGGGTTCTTAGATAAGCTACAGTTATTTGACATCAGCGACTGTTCCATAATGAAGGCGGTTTCGCCTAATTTTATATCAAGTTTGACATGTTTAGAAGAGTTGTATATAAGAAAGAGCTTGATCAAAGTGGTGGTAGATGGAGAGCCAAACCAAAGTCAAATTTCATTTCTTTCTCAGTTAAAACATTTACACCAATTGAGGGTTGTAGACTTACGCATCCCGAGCGCTGCAGTTTTGCCTAGGGACTTGTTCTTTGACAGGTTAAATGATTACAAAATTGTGATTGGAGACTTCAAGATGCTTTCAGTTGGAGATTTCAGGATGCCAAATAAGTACAAAGCATTAAGATCTTTGGCATTGCTAACAGACAGCACTGACATTCACTCTCAGAAAGGGATAAAGTTGTTGTTTGAAAGAGTTGAAAATTTGTTGTTGGGAGAGCTAAATGGTGTTCAAAATGCATTTTATGAGTTGAATTTGAATGGATTTCCAGATCTTAAACATTTATCCATCATAAATAACAATGGCATTGAATATATTGTTAACTCAATGGAGCTGCTCAATCCTCAGAATGTTTTTCTCAATTTGGAATCTCTATGCCTCTACAAACTGAGGAAGATAAAGATGCTGTGTTGTACTCCAGTTACAGATGCCTCATTTGCCAAATTAAAAACCATCAAGGTCAAGATGTGTACCCAGATGAAGACTCTCTTCTCCTTTTACATGGTTAAATTTCTTGCTAGTCTAGAAACAATTGATGTTTCTGAATGTGATTCTTTGGAGGAGATTGTTGTTAAGGAAGGGCAAGCAAATTTTAATAAGGTTGAGTTGAATAAGCTACGCTCTTTGACACTACAATCGTTACCATCATTTACTTGTTTTTATACCTGTGTTGAGATGCCCTCTGCAGAAGAGCAAATAACAAAAAGGGATCACATAGAAATTACTGTTGCAGAAGATGATCACAGTGTCATGGATCCCCTTTCACTCTTTGGTGAACTGGTATGATATTGCATAATATTCCTCCAGTTTTTGTTGATTTGTGATTTTTTTTTCTTTCACTTGATACAAATATAGTAATTCCGTGTGTTCTTGCAGATTGAAATTCCAAACCTGGAGAGTTTGAAGTTATCCTCAATCAAAAGCCATAGGATATGGAGAGATCGGCCTCTATCAAATTTCTGCTTTCAAAATTTAATAAAATTAACTGTGAATGATTGCTATAACTTAAAATACTTATGTTCATTGTCTGTGGCTAGCAATTTTAAGAAATTGAAAGGCCTGTTTATAAGTGATTGTGGGATGATGGAGAAGATTTTTATCACTGAAGGAAACAGTATAGACAAGGTATGCAAAGGTGTAAAGTTGTAGACTTAATGTTATGTATACAGTTCTTTCTTGCTCTTCTGCATTTTTGCTGAGTATTTGAGTTCATTGCCTTATGGCTTTTATGCATCAAAATTCAGGTCCGCATCTTTCCTAAGTTGGAGGAAATGCACCTCACCAGACTGAATAGGTTGAAAGATATATGGCAAGTTGAAGTTGGCGCCGATTCCTTTTCTAGTCTCATTTCTGTGCAAATTGAAGAGTGTAATAAACTTGACAAGATTTTTCCTAGTCACATGACAGGATGGTTTGGGAGTTTAGACAGCTTGAAGGTTATTAATTGCATGTCAGTGGAAGTGATTTTTGAAATCAAAGATTTTCAACAAATGGATGCATCTAGGATGGACACAAACTTGCAGCTTATTGTGGTAGAGCAACTACCAAACCTGAAGCAAGTATGGGACAGAGATCCACAAGGAATTCTTAGCTTCAAAAATCTGCGGAATATAAAGGTTTTTACTTGTAATCAACTAGGCTATCTCTTACCAGCTTCTGTGGCCAAAGATCTAAAAAGGCTTGAAGGCATTTTGCTAAATATTTGTGATAGAATGGAGGAAATTGTTGCTTGGGATGATGGACCGCAAACACGATTAGTGTTTCCTGAAGTAACCTTCATGAAACTCTATGGCCTGCCAAAAGTTAAGCGTTTCTATAAGGGGGGACATATAGAATGTCCAAAACTGAAGCAGTTGGCTGTGGACTTTTGTGAGAAGCTGGACATGTTCACAGCAGAAACCACAAATGAAGAAAGACAAGCAGTTTTCTTAGCTGAAAAGGTAAGGAACTATTAACTGCTATCCAATTGTTCCAACACATAAGAATTACATATTTTAAACTGACATCAAGAGAAAACAAAATACCCAGTCTTGCAAGAATTTAAAATGAAAATAAATAGGGAAACTAAATGCTTTAAATTTTATCCGAAAGTGTAGCACCACTAAACATTTTTTTTTTTGCTGACTGATATACTATTTAGACTTTAAGTATTGATAGTTAATTTCACGCACTCACACACAACTTAAACACGGAGAATATCATGCATGAAAGTCTTCTCCCCTACTGTTTTTTATACAATGTTACCATGTATGATTAGATCGTGTAGCTTTTTATGTAATCTATTGAAACTCTTCACAACCAATTAACTTTTGTCAAAATTGCATCATCATCATCATCATTATTGTTGTTGTTATAGTAGAAAATCCCTCTAAAGGCATCTAGTCACATATCCCCTTTATGTCTCCCTTATTGTTCCTTTTTTAAGAATAAAATTGTTCAAAGTTCCACATTGGATGTTATATGGCCCAAAAATAGGTTTTATAACTGGGAGACATCCCTCACCTCTATGCTAGTTTTGTGGGATTGAGTTTGGTACATCCCAAATTCTAAGATAGTTTTAGAGCCTATTCAAAATCCATTTGGCAACCTTCTGGCGGGCCATCCATATCATGTCCAATTGTAGGCGTGAGTGGGGTGTGTTGAGAGTCTCATATTGAATTGCATATGGCCTGAAATAATGTTTTTAAGTGGAGACATCCCTCACCTTAAAAGCCATTTTGTCGCAATCCAAAACCAAGAAAAATAAAATGGCATATGAACGGAAAAACTAGCAATTAAGAAAGAGAATGTTACCACTTAAAACAATGCTAGCAACACAATATATAATTAAGACATATTCTTTTTATTATGCACGCTCTATCATTAAATGAAATTCATGCAGATCTCACTAAATTAAGTGTGTCCTCCATACTGTGGGATGTATGTGTGGATTCTATTCATCAACAGTTTTTTATTTTGAGATTTCCTTCTTCTTTGTACCTTTATTTCATCGTTTTCTAGGTAATTTCCAACTTGGAGTTCATGGAAACTGGCTTAAAGGAAGCATTGTGGTTAAAGAGCAACAAATGGAAGTACCGAATGGATTGTATGAAAGAGCTTAGCTTGCGCTTATTGGAGAGTATTGAACTTCTCTACTGGTTTCTGGACAGAATGCCTAATCTAGAAAGGCTAAACTTGCTTTTCTCTTATACGTTGGAAGAGTTAGTACCAAGTGAAAACATAGCACCACAAGAAAGATTGGGAACTGTATTACAGCTCAAGACATTGTATTTGCGGTCATCAGTGATAAAGAATTTAGGATTTGACCGAGACCCACTTCTACAAAGACTAGAGCATTTGCTCTTATTTGACTGCCACAGTTTGGTCACTTTAGCACCTTCCTCTCTATCTTTGACTCACTTAACATATTTGGAAGTAAACTCTTGTCGTGGATTAATGAATTTAATGGCAATCTCAACAGCTAAAAGCATGGCTCAACTTGCAAAAATGAAGGTAATCGAATGTAGCGTACAGGAATTGGTAACCAATGAGGGAAATGAAGAAGACAGAGTGATTGAAGTTGTATTTATTAAATTGGTATTTTTAGAGCTGGTGAGATTAGAAAACCTTACAAGTTTCTGCAGCTACAAGAACTGTGAATTTAAATTTCCATCATTGGAAATATTGATTGTGAGAGATTGCCTCAAAATGGAAACATTCACTGTGGGTCAGACAACAGCACCAAAGCTACAAAATGTACACACCAACGAAGGAGAAGAGGAAGAAAAACAATATTGGGAAGGTGACTTGAATTCCACTATCCAGAAAGTTTTCAAAGATAAGGTGCATATTCATTAAATACCAGATCCTCTCATCTTAATTTTTAACTTTGTAATCAAAATAGGGAAATGCTAACCGGTGCCCCCGGGTCACGGGTTAAGGATATATACTAAAAAAGGAAATTATATAGTATTTATTGCATTGAAACTGTGTAATCAATCCATAAAAAATCAAAAAAGCTTCTTTTTTTTGGTATCCTTAACCAGTGCCCCGGGGGCACCGGTTAGCATGACCCATCAAAATAATACCGATTCCATTTCTATATTTTAGAAAGTCTAAACATTATAGTCATATTTTTTATTTATAATAAATAATTTAGCTTGTTGAATATTTGAGTCTTAACTCACAACACCTTCATTTTCTTTGTAATTCTTCTTAATAATTTTTACTTTATTTCTTTGATTTTACAGATTTTTTTCAGATACACAAAGAAACTGAACCTTTATGATCATCCTGAATTATTAGAACAAGTATGGCATTGCAGTGATTTGGTGCATGAGTACATGTTTCACAACTTGACATCTTTGGTGGTATCACAATGTGACAATCTAGTGCACGTAATTCCATCTCATTTACTTCCTTGCTTTGGTAATTTGGAAGAGTTAAACGTAACGGGGTGCAGTGCTGTGAAAGTCATATTTAATATAAATGATGCAAGGGAAACTAAAGCTTTGGGAACATTTCGCTTGAAAAAATTGTTTTTGTATAAGTTACCAATCCTGGAGCATGTATGGGACAAAGACCCTGAAGGAAATTTTTGCCTTCAAGTGCTACAAGAAATGAGTGTTATAGAATGTGATACCCTTAAATATTTGTTTCCTGCATCGGTGGCTAAAGATCTTACTAGACTTGAGCTGCTTAGAGTAACACACTGTAAAGAGTTGGTAGAAATATTTTCAGAGAATGAAATACCTGCAGAAGGAGCAACAAAAGAGTTCATGTTTCCTTCTCTAACCTCATTGTACATAACAAAATTGCCAGCGCTCAAATACTTCTATCGTGGTTTACATAAGCTAGAATGGCCCGTGCTAAAAGAATTGTATGCATATCGTTGTAACTTAGTGATACTCGAATGTCAAGAAGATCATCCGGAGGGGCAAGCCCTTGTTCCAGTTGAAAAGGTATGTTGAAAGTATTCTATGACTTCACAACTTGTTTATTCCAATGAGAAAGGCGCTCCTTTTATAGGAGAGAGTACATAATGACACTTCGTACATAAATTAAGGAGTGATTTAAGGAATTGAAATAAAATAAAATAAACGTAAAATCAAATACTAGTAGGGGATATTCCCAGTGGGATTTACATTTTTATTGTTGCAAAGAGAATTCTCTCCATCCATTGTATTCCCTCTTATGCAAATAACACATTCCTAGGAGGATCTGCTTCTGTATCTTCTCCAATCCTTCGTATTCACTCTTTCATATTCAATTATCCCTTCAGTTTGATCCTATTAACATCAAATCTTTATTTTAAGAGAAGAGTTAGTTCTATGTAAGTTGTGTTTGTCTTTACATCTAATATATATAATTTCATCTATTTGTTTTTCCTCATGGGCTATCCAGATTCCTAGTATGAAGCATTTATCATTTGGTATTGGAGACACCGAGGTTACATGGAATCCGAAGTCTTGTACATTACAATTTGAAAAACTGCAATGCTTTCCAGAAGAGTCAGATAGGGTTCTATACCGGTTCCTTGGCATGTTACCCATTATAAGAAAGCTGGAATTCGAATATGGTTTACATGAAGAGTTGTTCTCTGCTGAAAGACCTAATGCTGATTACACAAGATTCCTCTTGCACCTAAAAGAAATAGAGTTAAACAAGATGTTTAATCTCAACTCCATTGGTTTAGAGCACTCTTGGCTACACCCCATTCCTGAAAATCTCCAAACATTAGAAGTAAGACGCTGCTCTCGTTTAATAAATTTGGTACCACACATGGTATCTTTCTCCAGCCTCACATATTTGGCTGTAAATATATGTAGTGAAATGCTATATCTGTTTACATCGTCAACAGCCAAAAATCTGTGCCGACTCAAAGTAATGAAGATAGAATCGTGTGAATCAATGCAAGAGATAGTGTCCACAGAGGAGGATGAATCAGGTGAAGATAAAAAGTTAATATTTGAGGACCTCCACACTTTGTTTCTAAGAGATTTATCAAAGCTAAGGTGCTTTTACCCTGGGAAGTTTTCCTTGTGTTTTCCATCCTTGGAGAAAGTGTCCTTGATTCAATGCATCTGGATGAAAACTTTCAGTCCAGTCAACATGATAGATCCAACCAAATTGTCTTCTGGAGTTACATTCATCAAAGATAAAACACCACAATGGGAAGGTGATCTGAATGCTACAATACGCAAGAGGTTTGAGGAAGAGGTATGTACAGAGTCAATAACATATATACTCTTACGGTTGTTGATCAAAATACATTATTACAAGTATTCGAGTATAACACAATATTATTAGAATTTAGATTTGCTTATATTATTAAGATAAGTATAAGATTGTCAATTTGAATTATTTCAAATTTAGTCAATAAAATTAAAAAATATATATATAGGGAACTAATTACAATTGTAAACACAATCAATTTGAATTTTAAAAAATTTCAAACCAAAAATTTATCTATAGGTCATACTGATTATTTATTTTATAAATTCTGGTTAAAGTGTGTTGGACACAATATTAAGGAATTGAAACAGAATTTACTATTTTTAATAATTAGTTAATACAAAAGTAAATGTTTTTTTTTTTTATAATATTAGATGTTAGTGTCCTGAAACAGCCTCTTGTGTAAAAAACAGGGTAAGGTTGCGAACAATACACCAATTGTTGGTGCCCCTTCCCGGACCCTGCATATGCGGGAGCTTTAGTGCAACGTGCTGCCCTTTTTATAATATTAGATGTTAGTACAATTCATTTGATATTTTAATTTTTAATTTCTTAACACATCAACACATGTTAACAACATACTTATTTGATCTCAGAATACTTAGCTCTACAAGTCTGTTTCCCTTGCTTAGTGCATACATTGTTGATGATTTACAAGGTGCTAGTCTACCTTGCTTGATTGCTTCGGGTATGTTTGAGAGTTGGGTTTTGAAGGGGAAGTTTTTGGAGGGATAAGTCTATTCTGGTGTATATTTGATATTACAAGGCCATCATTAAACTGCATGTAGTAAGCTGTTATGGTCTATACAAGAACTCAACCCCTAAACCTGGTTTAATTACAACCTTAGAAAAAGTAAGATTTAAAAATATAACCTTTTGAACAAATTTCTATGTTTGGAAAATGAAATGAAACTACAATTCCACATCTCAATTTGAAATGAAATGGAATTACAATTCCGCATCTCAATTCTTATTGACCTTGGTAAATAGCAAGTAATTTTTTCTACTCTATTGCATGTGCAGGTTTCTGATTATGCACCAAAAGGAACTGTTGTGAGACTCTTTGATGAACCAGTACTACAGGATGTATGGCATGGCTTGCCAGTCCCACACTCTTGCTTTGGAAATTTGGAGGAATTAATTGTGGACGGGTGCCAATTTTTATCTGAAGTACTACCATCCAATTTACTCCCTTTCTTAACAAAAATGGAAAAGTTGGCAGTTCGAAATTGTGGTTTTGTGAAAACCATATTTGATGTGAAATGTATAACAGAAGACAGAAAAATGACAACTAAGAGACCAGCCCTGATTCCCTTCCCCTTTTCCCTGAAGATATTGGCTTTAGAGCAGTTGCCAAATTTGGAGAATGTTTGGAATGAAGATCCTCATGGAATTCTAACAATTGAACTTCTAAAACAAGTATATGTTGATGAGTGTAAAGGCCTTACAAGTTTGTTCCCAGCCTCAGTAGCCAAAGATCTTGTGAAACTTGAAGATCTACACGTGAAACACTGTGAAGAGCTGATGCTTATTGTTGCAGAAAATAATGCAGATCCCAAAGGAAAAAATTTGGAGCTTTCATTCCCTTGCATGATCTCAATGACACTACTAGAATTGCCAAAGCTCAAGTATTTTTACCGTTCACTTCATTTTGACACGTTGAAGTTATCCACACATCAAGAGTCACATTCTGAAGGTGAAGTGATCGATATTGAAAAGGTATCATTTCTTTACAACTCTCCTTGATGCAGCATCCTGAATGGTTCCTAAAAACCGAACCTAATTTCCTTCTTTCTTTTATAGTTTTATATGAATGGTATTGACATTTGTTGAATGTCCAACACTAACTAGAGACATGACCTTGGTAGTGCTTATAATCATGGTTATAAAATCAAGATTCCAATCGTGAATCAAAAACCTATTTTTTAAGTTCTGAATCAAATCGTATTATGAATTGTAGGAGACATGATCAATAAAAATATAACATTTTAAAGTAAAAACAAGTGATATTGCTGAAATGTAAGCTGATATATCATTTTAAAGTAAAACACAAATGAAGTATGCCTGTTAATTATTAACTTTTGTATGTTTTAAACATCTACATAAATTCAAATATTATACTAACTAGACTATTAATAATGATGTATTCTTGCACGCCATTGTACTATATCATACATACATATCGATGGTGCTTAAATTTTTTTTAAAGGCCTTTATCATCTAAAACGATTTTTCATGATCATATATTCTTCATAGGGACCACGCGGACCTTTTTAATGATCTCCACTCCAACCTTCCACCATTTTAAATAGCCTACTTTACTTTCTTTTAAAAATATAAAGGTTTTTTCTTTTAAGCTAACTTGTTTGCCCATATTTTGCTGAAATAGTTAAGCTATCAATAACTATATATTGAGCATCTTTTAGCTTGAAAGGTTCATTATTTCATTATACGTAAATGTGTTGGATCTATAACCGGTTCCCTAACATTTTGCCTGATCGTTGGTTTATCTTTGTAGCTTACACCCAATCTGCACAACTTGTTACTGAGTGAGAAAGAATTGAAGATTATTTCGCGGAGAAACCTCTTGCACAAATTAAAAGCTCTTTATTTGGTGTGCTTTCATGTTGAATCAGATGTATTACCATATGCATTTTTACAACAGGTGCCTAATATACAGAAGCTTGCAGTGTCTTGTAGTTCCTTCACGGAGATTTTCTGCTTTCAAAGGCCTGATGTGGTCTATACAGAACTCCTATCCCATCTGAAAGTATTAACATTGGATTTACTTATGGAGCTCGTTTCCATTGGGTTAGAGCACTCTTGGGTTGAACCCTTAATCAAGAACCTAGAAACATTGGAAATAGCTAGATGCTTTCATTTAAGGAACATAGCAGCATCTACTGTATGTTTCTCCAATCTGATGCATTTGTTTGTGTCTGACTGCAACGGATTGGTAAACTTGTTTACATCCTCAACAGCCAAAAGTTTGGCTCGACTCAAAACAATGAATATTATATGTTGTGAATCAATACAAGAGATAGTATCTCATGAAGGTGATGCATCGTATGAGGATCAAAAGATAATATTTGAGGAGCTCCAGGCTTTGTATCTTAAAGATTTACATGAACTCAAGTGCTTTTATTCAGGGAATTTTACTCTGTGTTTTCCATCCTTGGAGCACGTGTTTGTAATCAACTGCCACAAGATGGAAACTTTCTGTCCAGGTACCATCAATGCAGACAAGTTGTTGGGAGTTAAATTTCATGATAACTCAGATGCTGTCCCATTGGAAATTGACGTCAACTCTACCATACAGAAGGAGTTTCTAGCACAAGTATGTTTTAACTTTTCTTTTTCGTTTTCTGAAGATAGAAACTTTAGTGTTTGAACACCTTCGTTCACCATTTTAGGAATTAGGTCAATTTGTTGGATGGGAAGTACATTGTATTTGTGAGCAACCATCACATATATACTGCTAACATTTTCACAATGGAAGTTCAATTAATTATGAGTTTGCCTTGTCAATTACTCCCAATTGAAGGCAAACCAGCAAGGGGAGATATTAATTTTAGTTTGAAAAATAAAATATTACCATTCCTATAGTTAAATTAAAGAACCTTTTCCGTCCTTCATTATTTTTAAACTAACATCACTGTTTTTGTGTCTAGGCTGACCCTAATAACTCGGTAAAACCGTAAGAGGATGCATGACATTGATTAATGATGATAAAGACTGTTGAATGGTAAGAGTATTATTTTATTTTGGAGAGTGATATAGGACATTACTTTATTTTGGGGTGAGGGTGTTTCTTTTTTTTGGTTACATACTAGTCCTTTTTTTTTTATTACAGAGGGAGGGTTGTGTGTGTGTGTGTGTTTAATCCAATCTAATACCTTAAAAAAAGAAAATGATTTGTACAGGTTGTTTACTGAAATATGATTTCACACATTTGTTAATTTGTTTACATTGCTAAGTGTATAGTTTATTAAACTCTTGATTTGTATATTAGTATATTAATAATGTGTGTAACTATTATAAGATGTAGAACTTATATTCTTTTTATAATTTGACAGGTGAGGTCCAACTCCAATACCGCAGCAAAATGACTGGAAAATGAGGTTGATGGTAAAGACAGTTGATGAAGAGGAACCAATTTGTCCAGTGGTCATACTTTTTTACCTTATTATATTTGGATTTATTCCAGTGTTACTATGTTTTGTGTTTAAGAAAAATAATTACGGTTGTGTGGTTTAAGTTACAAGAAGTTGATTATTCTATATATTAATGTAACAATGTGTGTGATTGTATGCAAGTTTATTGGGTGGCTGCCGTGAAGAATAAATATGGCCTTTTATTATTTGATATAAGTACTGTTAATCATAAAAGAAAATATTGTGTTCTTATATGTTATCTTTTGGATAACAAACACAAGAACATTTTTCAGTATGATGTCTTGGTTCTATTTGTTTACTCTTGATTTTGTCCATTTAGTTCAAGTTTCAGTTTAACTATGGATGACATTTAAGGATACATTAATGTTAAAATATATTGCAATGACTGACCATTTGGTAGGAAAACTGAAATCGGCTGAATTGTTCGATAAGCGGAGAGGAAAATTGTGAGGAAAAGATTATTTGATCAGTAATTTCTGAATCTAAAATTTAGGATAATTTACCAAAGTTAGGAAATGTAATGGAGTGATTGTCTGAGCTGACATGTTTTGAGGAGTGGGCAGCAGCAATAAGGGAAGCAGAAGGTGACAGTGCAAGAAAACTTTGAATTTGTTTTTTGCTTAAACCCAAAACAATGTTGTCATCAGAATCAACTTCTTGTGCAACCGAATCAATGCATACACTATGAAAAGCATTCTTGTATCTATACCTTGGAGGAAAACCATTCTTGAAGTAGCATTGGTCAAGAGCATGGTTAGTGCCATTACAATGTGTTCGTGTTTGGAAGACCCTTAGCTTGTCTTGCAAGAAATGACTTGAAACTGGGCTTGACCTGACATGGAAGTCTTGCTTGCCTTGTTTTGTTTTATTACCATGCTATAGATACAGGATTTCCACCACCGTTTAATAGTGACTAATCTCAGTCGGAAAAGCTATGAGGAACACAAGGTGGACTGTCCTCCTTCCAACTGGAGTTTTTCATACGCAAGAGTCGGAGATCGAACCCTTTGCCTTGTTTAAATAGCAAAGTGGTGGGAAGTGGTGGGCTCTTGTGGTGATGATGATGGGTACCATGGTGGTGGTTGTCTTGGCGCATGTGGCAACTCGTCATGCTGATCATGCTCATAATGTTGCTCATAATCATATTAATATGCAGTATATGATGCCTCTAGAGCCTGTGAAGTGGATGCATCAACGTCGTTCGTAATAGTCGTGCGCCTATGACAACCCCATTTAGGAACAGGATTAGATGCAACATGTTCTTTGTGTGCGGAGTTGTGCTAGGCCATTATGTCGAGTCTCTACCTACCAACGTCGTCAACCATATCAACAACAAACATTAGAAAAATATCAATTACCATTCTTTGAAACATTTCACCAAACACCTAGAGGTATTTTTTTTTTATGATGTGGTATTTTCTGCAAAAAAGAAATTCTCACAATCCTTCAAAAAAGAAATTCTCACAAATTCTTTTTTCATTCAACATTAATTGAGGGATTGAAATGAAAAGAATCATTTTTTTTTGTAGAGATAAAGTCCATAAAAGTGATCCAGAGGTCAATATTTTTTTTTCTTCAGACTTTAGAGGTCGAATTTTTTTTTCCAGACTTATTCAGGATTTTTTTTTTGTTGACAAAAACAAAACAATATTCATTCATTCAAATCGATGGATTACATCAAATACAAACATTGCTAAAAACATAAAAGGTGAATTTGCGAACAAACTCACAACACCCAAGTTAATAACATAAAACGGCAAAATGCCTACAAATAATATGATAAAACCTATGTCACTGAAATTCACATGCTTCCGGATCTTCAACGTTGACGCCCAAATCATTGGTTGAATTTGTAATTGACTGATGTCGATCTTTCAATAGGAAATAAACGAACACCGCGACAAAACGCGAAATCAAACGCCGCACAAGACGACAAACAACACAACGTCGTACTTAGACAACGAAATCACAAAAAAAACAAAAAAGAAAAAACTTGATATATGTGAAAAATCACTTATTTAAATTGAAAGAAAAGGGAAAAAAGATGTAGAGGGGTGATTCTAGGTCAAAAATGACCTAAAACCACCCCTTCTCGATGAACGAATGAGAAAGAAAGTCTAGAGAGAAGTTGGAGTTTCTCTCACTAGAAAACTAGGGCCAGCTAGGATGGGGCCTGAACACTTAACCTTATTTAGGATGTTAAAATACGGTCTCCCACATAAAATTATGAATTTTTAAAACACCAAAAACTCAAAAATCAAAACAACAGAAAGTTCAATCTAAAAATCAAATTTTGAACTGATTTTTTACAAAGACCTCTAGAAAAATACATATAAAAGATAGGTAAAGTTTCATAAAATTCCAAAGATGACTCAATTTATTTTGATTTTTCGACCAAAACATACAAAATCGCAATTTTGTTATGAGTACATATATACTCACGGGTCGAATTTTGTTCCCCAATTTTTCAGTCATATTTAAAACAACATATGAATTTCATCATGAAATTTTGGACTTTTTAAAAGAGGAAATAAATTCATTCTGAATTTTTAATAACTCATAATTATGGGGAAGGAAAGTTCATAATTAATTCATCTCTCGTTTGAAATTTTTGTGGTGGAATTTTTAATGATGTTCTGTACATGCGAGCAAACTTGGGAAACAATATTTGACTCGTGAGTATATACTTACTCGAAACAAAATTGTGATTTTACACATTTTGGTTGAATAAATAACAAAATACACTGAGGTGTCTTTAGAATGTTATGAATCTTTTGGAGATCATTTCAATATATTTTGTAGAGGTCTGCATAAAAAATCAGTCCAAAATTCGATTTCTAGGTTTATGTTGTTTTGGTTTTTGAGACCCGAACCAACTTGATTTGGCGGGTTTTCCCGTCTTGACTAAGTTTGGATATGTGTTTGATTTTTTTCCGATTTCAAAACATGAGTAAAGAACGGGTAACGAAGATATATATTCTCACCACGAACCCAAAACCTTCTTGAATCTAGAAAATCATTTTATTACCACAGTTGGTTGTTCATTTTATTTTTTATATAAAAATAGGAACCCTCACTCACGAAGGTAGATGGTATAGGTAGCACTCACTTGAGTTCTCTCTCTTCCTTTACCATAATCATCAATCTTCATCATCTCACATGCTGGGTCAATGAAATGTTAAAGTGAGAATATTATTCATTACTTAGACAAAGATGAGACAGAGATATCCAAACCCGTTGTAATAGAGGATGAGATTCAATTTCTCACTCCGTTTAAATAAGGGTAGAATAATTGGTAACCAGCCAATGCTCCGTTGATAAATGTGCACACTTACTACTACCCTCCGTCCGTCACCTATTATTCTACCAGTTACAACTTACAATGCGAACGTTTCTTCTTCTAGTATAATTGATCGAATCAGTGACTTACCATGTAATGTCATTGATGGCATCCTAAAACACTTGAACATCCAAGAGCTTGTTAGTACCAGTATTCTGTCTAGAAAGTGGAGGTATATGTGGACTTCAGTCAAATACGAACATCTTTCGTTCGATGAGGACTTCTTTAGTAGGTTTGAGGATCTTGATGACCCTGACCCTGAGATTTCTAGAATTATCACTGAAGTTCTTTTCCTTCACAATGGGCCGATATTTAGTTTTGTTCTTGACACCCCTATATTCTCCAATATCTTGATCACAAATGAATACCTCTATAAGTGGATTCTGTTTTTGTCAAGGAGGGGCATTAAAGATCTTCAGCTTCTGAATCATGGAACTTTTAACGGATTGCCTCATATGAAAATGCCATCTTTTGTCTTCTCTTGTCAAGAATTGACTTACTTTCACTTTTCCGGATTTAACTTATCAGTTCCACCCAATTTGTGTGCCTTAAAAAGTTTGCTGGTCCTTCACTTAGAATGCAATAGATATGAGCTCGGTTCACTTGAGAGTCTTATTGCTGGCTGCCCGTTACTTGAAAAGCTCAGCATACTATTGTATCGAGATATGAAATCAATTTGTCTTAAAAATGCAAAGAATCTGGTTGATCTTAGTCTCACAGTTAAACGAGAGAGAGTGGCTGGTTTTATCAAAAGTTTGCCGAAAATTCAGAGGCTAGCTATAAAATCAGATTCAGACAAGGTTAGGAAACAACATTACTAATATCAGTCTATTCGTTATGGTTCTGTTGGACAATATTCTGACCCATTTGTTTGTTTGGTAGGTTTGATCTTTAAAATTGTTGAGCATAATATTTTGTTAACATATGCACTTGTTTTCTCTACTTACACTACACTGCGTGGCGTGAATTTTTTACAAGGGCATGTAACCAAGCTTTGTTGCAAAAATAAAACCCAAGTTCGATAACTGTATAATACATTGTAATGTTACTTTTGATGTTCCAAATCCAATCTCAATTTTGTTGTTTTTAAAACCACTTCTATCTAGCATGCCCTCACAGTTTGATCTTTTGAACTTCTCTTTAATTGTATATTTGGAAAAAAAAATTAAATAAAAAAGCAATGTTGTATTTTTGTTTATGGTTCAATCCAATGTTTCCAGTATTTACATTGAAAGTTGTGGAAGTTGTACTTATAACAGTTGTACAAATATACGTCACAGCTCTATGCAGATATCATTCATCCATCACAGTTGATAAGCTTAAAGTATCTGAAATTAAAGACCATGAGTATGGATGATAGAAGAGAAGTTTTGTATATTGTTAGTGTACTCAAAAGTGCTTCTAACCTGGTGGAACTTGATATTCAGGTGACAATAAATACCTTATTCTTTCTTTGCTTGTCTTTTTATTTTACCAATCTTAGCTTGTGTTTTCGTTTCATACTTTTGACTCTTATTTTTTATAATTTAGAGTAATAACTATGATGGTGTTGAAGAGCCAAACCAACCGGAGGAGTTAGAATGCAATAGTTGTTGTCTTAGTCAACTTCAGACAGTGCATATCAGAGTTGGAACCAAATTTAAACATGCAATGAGTTTGATACGGTTCATACTTGCAAATTCCTCGTCATTGAGGACTCTTACTTTTGAAGTTGCTTTTGGTCATAAGAATTTTGATGCAGCAATTCTGTTAAACATTTCACAAGACTTGTTAAGGATGGAAAGAGCATCACAAAGAGCACAAGTTGAATTCCTTCACCCAAAGATAGACGTTCAATTGTGAAATATATTTGACTTTAACTTTCAATATGACAATTCCCAACCATTATAAATACATGTTCTAAGCATGTTTTTGAGACCTTTTCACAGTTTTTCAAAGTCCAGTTTGCACGAACATTTGGGAAAGGTCGTTTGCATCCCATGATTAAAGTCCTAAGGTTTGGAGGGAGTACTTGGAGCTCCTGTGGAGTCACTTGCTTTCCTTCTTATCTTGTGTCTATCTTGTGCAATTAGGATTTTAGGCTAGGTTACATATGATCTCTCTTGTTCTTGAGACAATTTGAATATTTTGTAGATTGATACTTTGTTTTAATATGACTCATGTTCTTAATTCTATGTTTAATGTTTTTCATGGACTACTTGCTATAAAGTAGTGATTTAGAGTTGGAATGACAAGGTTGACAAGGTGTGGTTTAAGTTACAAGAAGTTAATTGTTTTATGTATTATTGTAACAATGTGTGTGATTGCATACAAGTTTATTGGTTGCCATGAAGAACAAAGATGGCCTTTTATTGTTTGATGTACGTACTATTGATCATTATAAAAGAAAATATTGTGTTCTTGTATGTTATCTTTCGGATACAAACTCAAGAACATTTTTCCGTATGACATATCGGTTCTGTTTGTTTACTCTTAATTTTGTCCATTTATTTTAAGTTTCAGTTCAACTATTGATGTCATTTAAGGATACATTAATGTTAAAGAATCAGTTTAAGTACATTACAATGTCTGTTTGACCATTTGGTAGGGAAACCGAAATTGGCTGAATCGTTCCATAAGTGGAGGAAAAAAAGTGAGGAAAAGATTGTGTGATCAGTAACTTCTCAATCTAAAATTTAGGATCAGTTACCAAAGTTAGGATATGTGTTAGAGACATTGTATGAGCTGTTACTAGATTTGATGAGTGGGCAGCAGTAGGGGAAGTAGAGTGTAACAGTGCGAAAAAAACTTTGAATTTGTTCTTTGCTTAATCTCAAAATCATGTAGTCATTAGAATCAACTTTTTATGCAACAGAGTCATGCTTGCAAGAAATGGCTTGAAATTGGGCTTGACCTGACATGGAAGTCATGCTTGCCTTTTTTTGTTTTTGGATTACCATGTTATAGGTACGGTGTTTTCACCACCGTTTAATGGTATTGGTGACTAATATCCGTCGGAAAACCTATAGAACACACAAGGTGGATTGCCCCCCTCCTAAACGAAATTTCTCCATACACAATAGTCAGAGATCTAACCCTTGCCTTGTTTAAATACCAAGTGGGTTCAGATAAGATACGATCACATATTCAATTGGTGTTCTTTCTTGTTGAATTTGTCAAACTCCTAAAAGCTTAGGTATGAAACTGTGCTATCCTTCTAAAGATCTTTTCTTTCCATATAAATTCAATTTAATACAAGCCTGTGAGGCTGATTCTCTGTTCAGTAAATATGTAATATTGTCATATATAATTACAACTATCCATGTTTATAAAATACTACTAGTTACAATTACAAATGCATTTTTTTAGAGGACTAGTTACAAATGCATAGCATTTGCTTTTGCCTTTAAAAGTTTAATAAGTTGAAAGAATTATCATGAAAATACGGCAGGTGATCCATTAGCAGTATTTGGGATATTAACTGTAATTAAGGCATTTAAGGAAGCAAAGCACATTGTCACTATCTTTGTATTGTTCCTTCTGTCAAAAGATTTCCGAAGTGTTGTGCAGCAAATACTAATCAGTTGGTTCGAGATGGTTCCACTGAAGAAGTCACAGCAGATATTTGACGAGTTCCATTTTCTATTGATATCATTATTGGATAAGATTGTGAAATGAAAATGGAACTCAACTTTGCATTAAAATAGAGGAATTTTTTCGAGATATGCTAACAACACGCTCTCTAATGAATATCAACTTAGCCTTCTTTTTCAAAACACTAACTATACCACCGATTGTTTTTATGTATTTGTTGGCCATAATATTAAAAGGCAAATAATAAATAAACCAACAAATATGTTAGGGGGGAAATTTGTACAGAACAATCCATCAAAAATTAAGCAAACTTTACTTTATGTGCACAAGAAATAAACTTCAGTTTAAGTCACAAAAACATTATCTCCTTTTCTCTGTTATTTTTTCTGGTAACAAAACCACATTCACAGACCTAATTAATCTGGTAAACCATATATATACATGATATTCCTAGTACATCATAAGCTCCTACCATAGACTTCTATAATTAGTACATACCAATATCACAGACTTACATGTGTATAATGAAATATTGACACTGTCACAATCTTTATGATTTACCTATTCACCTGGACAACTTCAACCACCTTGTCACATAATCTTTTAAGCTAAATCCCTTGCTAGGCCTTAGAATTTGCTTGAACAAAGCCATTTTTGGCACATTCCAATGCTCCACATGCCTGAAAATTTTCAGGAATTTTGATGATTTTGAAAATGATAACACTAGTTAACTGTGTGTGAGTCATCACAATGAACATTTTTCTCACCTGCATACTTTTCCTGATTGTGTATCAAAATAATATTCTGTGTACCCAGTTGCTGCAGCATATATTAACATGGTCAAACCGTGTACAATAAATATAATTTAAGCTGCTTTTTGTTGCTGCTAAATAAGCATTTTGTGATTGCCACATATTCTATTAAAAACCCGATTCATGTTAATTTGAACATGCAAATAACAGTATAAAAACGAAAAATAAATCCAAGAGAGGTTCCAGTCAAATGCAGATAAATACAATACACAAAAATATGTATAGTACAGAAATTTAATTTTGTTCATCAATGGCTCAATCTATTAGATATACATGGATACGCTTGAGATTTACCAGAAAGAATAGGTCTCCAAGGAAAGGACAAGATACAGCTGAATCGCCAGTGACCAATTCCTTTATCCTGTCATGGAGCAAATGTATGAAAATACACTATAAGCTTTTCAAAGAAACAACCAACACTCAATAAAAAGATTGATATTTTTTTTTTATATAAAAAACACGAGTTTCTAGAATATGTTTAGCAGGAGATTAAACTCTATTCCTTTAGGTTACACGGCTAAGCAGTTAAGGCTGCTTAGGCTTTTGTAACTATATCACAGCTGCAATTGCAGCCGCATCAGAAACCTTTATCATCAGTTGCATGTAATATCAAGAGTTACAAGGTAATCGCAACTTTAACCGCAACTACAATTTAAAACCTAAGTTGCAAAACTCTATATTTGAGAAAGCAGTAGAAAAGTGTTCAAGGTTATATTCACCTCAAAATCTTCCCACTTCATAAGATTCATAGTTGACTTCTCCAGAAGTGATCCAAAATTAGTGCAGTTCCTTTTGAAACGCTGAAGTCCTTTAAAAGATCCTGCTGGATCCGCAAATTCACAATCCTCTTCATATGCATTCAATGTGAGATCTCCTGAGAGTTGGGAGGAATAGATCAGCTATGTGAACCATCTGATTATAATCAAAATACTAACTAGAAAATGCCAATTGTATTAGCTTCATTTTGTATCAGTCATTATATAGGAAGCAATGATTTGCTGATTATCATGTATAAAATAACATACTACTGAGAGTACACTTCAGCAATGCCTCTTTTTGTTCTCAGCATTACCAATCCCTAAAACATTATTGAGTAGTACTCGAGTTTACTCTTGTTAGAATAGAACAGCAACCCGGTTCAAAAGTAAAAGATACGAAAACAATGCAAATAGAAAACACAATATTTGATCACGAAGTACAGCTAATTGCGCCTACGTCTCCGACTGCAAAGCGGGATGCAGTTCCTTTGTATTGCTATTTTAAGCAGTTACGGTTTACAGTGTATAACTTCAACTTACTTAAATACTAGTGTCCATATTACAACATTGCTCCTGAACCACACTGTTGAAGCAAAGTGTTAGATACCGTTAGAGATTTATTAGATATTGTTAGAGTTTGTTAAATGTAGTTAGAAGTTGGCTAGTATTAGTTAGAAATTAGTTCAAATTTGTTAGTTTAATTAGGATCACTATATAACTGTATTTACACCTTTTTTTTTTTAAACGGCTAATTTATTCACGACGAGTGTGTGCAAGGAGCACAACAAAAAACTCGCGGGCAACAACAACAGAAAACAAAGGCACTGCTATACCAGCAACCCCACAACCTGAAAAACTCCCCAAAAAAGCTCTAAACAGCAAAACAGCAGGAACCTCCTAGTCTAAAAACGTTAACGGCAAGCCCAAAAAGCAGACCAGCACCAGAAAAACAAAAAATTGAGGCTGTCATATGCCAAATAGCAGAAAAAAACAGCACTGCTAACAGCAAAAAAACGCAGCATACCCCAGCCTCAACCATTACAATGCTAAGATGCCACAAAAAAATGCACTGTCAACGCAAAAGACACTATTTTGGATTCTAACTCCATTCATAAAACAAGCAAGCCGGCACTTGTAAATGACTCAAAGTCCACCTCCACGACAAAACCTTAATCGCCTCCACTATCTCAGCAACATCACAATTAGAATTATTGAAAATTCGATCATTTCTCGCCCTCCATAAACTCCAAACCGCTGCGTGCCAAATCAACTGAAAACCTCTACGAATCTTATTATTCCTCGCAGCACCATTCCAACCCTCCCACAGCAAGAACAGATTCTGTGGCAACACCAAGGAAAAACCAAGCCATTTCCACAAACCATTCCACACCCCTGCAGGTGTATTTACACTGATTGTAATCAACTTTTTCTTGTTCTTTCATTTCAGCTCTAAAGTTCATCTTTCTCATAGTTTATTTTAATCAATCTAACTTAACTAACTAGTGTAACTAATTATTGTAACTAACTTACATCTAATATGAAGCCTCCAGCACCCCCCAATCATAACCCAACAAACGTTTGAGTCTGGCCGACCTGTCCACTTATCAGTAACTACGAGTCATACTCATACCTAACAACTCTGAATAGTCATGCCTTTCTCCACAAATCAATCATCCAAATGATGTGTTAAAAAGACAAAGTAGTTTACAACCATACTTAAAATTGAAACTATAGCATATGTTAAGAATAATCCAAATTAGTATTCATCCACATAAGATAAGAAAAAGCATGTGATCATTGATCAAACCTGTGACAAAATAAGATCTTTGGAAGTCTTGTTTGATTGTGTCCACAACAGAAGCACGATCAATGGTTTGAAGAAGTCTCTGAGGAGGAGAAGCTTCTTGTTCATCAGATGGAGAACGGAAAGCAGAAGCAGCAATGCCTAGAAGCTCAGAACTATACCATGCTACTTTGAGAAATGCATTGGTCTGTGGTTGTGGTTGTGACTCTTGATTTTGGTTTGTTCCATTGCATTGAATTTGAAACCTATGGATTTTTGTGTTATTGAGGTGATGATGATGTTGTTTTGGTGAAAAGAACAAAGAACTGTGGTGATGGTTGTGAATGGTGTTGATTGAGGTAATGGAAGATATAGCAGACAATGCCATGAAACTAAACAAGAGAACGAACAAACAAACGTTAGAATGATTTTGTTAGAATCTAAGAATAAACGGTTGCCACCTGCCTTGTATTTAAATATCTAAGTTTTTAATTAATGCTAGCCACATAAAAAAAAAAAGAAATTAAGAAATTGTTTTTGTAGTTTTTTGAAATTACAAAAACAACCTGCCACGTAGGAAGCGAAAACCAAATTCTGATGCATCAACGAAGTACATAGGAACTACCAAAAAAGGAAGTAGTTGAGTCTCTCTCTCTGAAAGCAACAACCATGGCAATTCTAAGATCAATACTGAAAGCAACCCTTCATCGTTCATCATCTCTTCTCCGTAACATGAGCAATCTCCCAGAAAACACAGTATACACAGGACCAACACCACAAAACAAAAGAGTAACACTTTCACAACTACGACAAAAACATAAAAACTCACAACCAATCACAATGGTCACTGCTTATGATTACCCTTCTGCTGTTCACCTCGATATGGCCTCCATTGATATCTGTCTTGTTGGTGATTCTGCTTCCATGGTTGTTCATGGTCATGATACTACTTTGCCTATTACTTTAGATGAAATTCTTGTTCATTGTCGTGCTGTTGCTCGTGGTGCTAAAACTCCTCTTCTTGTTGGTGATTTGCCTTTTGGAACCTATGAGTCTAGTTCTAATCAGGTACAAATTTACTTTCTTTTTTGTTTCTTAGGCTCTGTTTTCATAAACAGCTTATTTGCATGTTGATTATGATAAGCACTTATGTATATGTATAAGATTAGGTATGCGGAAAAGGCAAATATACGCTGTGCACAATCATTTGATGAAAATTGGACAGATATAACTCGACATGACACTGACACGTCCGTTAATAATGTTAAAAATTAGAAGTGATTGAATGTAGCCACATGTTGCTGTTGTTAGACACCAAACACGACTTCAATCGGAAGTGTATGGGCTACATAGGTATTAGATTCTCTGTTGTTACGCAACCGTGATATCAGTCCTTTTATGAAAATTGAACACCTTGTATTGTGGTTTGCATGTTTAAAATTGATTTGGTAAAATTGGAAGACTGGTTTTCTAATCTTCATCCAATGACTGAGATTTCTAGACTATGTGGCTTCATGCTTCCCCTAACTATAGAGAATCCGGGTCCGGGGTTGTTAAGTTTGGTAATTTTTTAACGAGAGTGAAATTTGTTTCTTTTGGACTTGAAATGGGACCTGTTTGGTTGTTGGTTAGAATTGAAATGCGGAAAGAAAATGGTTGGAATTAAGTACTTTTGTGTTTATTTGTGTAATTGTTTTAACTTTCTTAGAATGTGCAATGGTTTTAAGTGTTGATGTTTCTATCATAAACAGGCAGTGGACACGGCAGTTCGAATTTTGAAAGAAGGACAAATGGATGCCATAAAGTTGGAAGGAGGTTCGCCTTCAAGAATTGTTGCAGCAAAAGCTATTGTTGAAGCTGGAATAGCTGTGATTGGGCATGTTGGTCTTACTCCGCAAGCCATTAGTGTTTTAGGTGGATTTAGGCCTCAAGGAAGGAATGTTGCTAGTGCTGTCAAGGTCTATATCTCTATTCTCTCTTGCATGATGCAACTATTTTTGCATTTTGAACAATTTTTTGTGATCCTAAAAGCAACAAGTTTGTGTAGGTTGTCGAGACAGCATTGGCTTTGCAAGAAGCAGGGTGTTTTGCTGTTGTCTTAGAATGTGTGCCTGCACCTGTGGCTGCCGCGGCAACAGCAGCGCTTCAAATTCCTACAATTGGAATTGGGGCTGGTCCCTATTGCAGTGGACAGGTCAGTTGGCCTAATTTCCATTTTAGCTGATATTCATGCATGTTTGGATTGATGGTGAATTAGTCATAATCATGATATGCTGCCATGATTTTAGCAGAGGCTACACGTTGTAGCTTCAACCAAATCATGGTGCCACTGTGATTTTGCGAAACTCTCTGTGATTCCAAATACATTGTGTAGCCTACATTAGTTGCAAGTATTTTTTATAGCTAAAAAAACTTGACCTTTGCTTTGTTTGTAGGCATTTATTCTTCATCAAGTTGCTTTCTTCAGCTTATGCTTCTTGATAATTCTCTCTGAAATAATATTTTCACTATAATACAATATATGGAACTTCTATTTTTTACTGAATACAATATATGGAGATGTTGTTATTGAGTTCGAGAATATGTTAACATTGGTCTCAAGTTTCTTATGGATGGAGTTTTAATTTGATCATCCCTCATTGGCTTTGAAAAAGAAAAGCATCATTTGTGTGTTTATAATTTTACATTAAGGAAGAGAACAATTAATCCTTTTCTTGGTTCAGAGAAAGCCAATAATTTCTAATTTAGTGTTATTAATCATGCAGGTACTTGTTTATCATGATCTTCTTGGTATGTTACAACATCCTCACCATGCAAAGGTATTCACCTCAAATGTTAACCTAGTTGTGCTTTCAATTTTATACTGTTAACCTAAGATAATGATTCGACACTGAAGTTGAGATGACTATTTTTTACAGGTTACTCCAAAATTTTGTAAACAGTACGCTCGTGTCGGAGACGTCATCAATAAAGCCTTACTGGAATATAAGGAAGATGTGATGAATGGTTCATTTCCTGATTCTCAACATAGTCCATACAAAATCAGTGAAACCGATGCTAATGGTTTCTTAAATGAGCTGCAAAAGTTAGGTTTTGACAAGGCTGCGTCTGCGGCATCTGAAGCAGTTCAGAAGATGGTTACAAAATCAACAAAGTAACAATTTAGTAAAGCTAAGAATCCTCCTCAATTTTTCATTTGATGTTTTTCATTGTCTTCAATGCCAGAATAAACCGAAGGACATAAATGAAGAGAATTTGGGCAGAACAGATAGATAGATTTAAGTTATTTTCTTAAGGCAGATTGCTTCATTGCTCAAATTCATGAAATTTTATTGATATGTTACAGAAACAAATTTTGTCATCCCACATCATACATGGAACCTAGAGAAAAGCTAATGCAATATCAGTTATCACGAAAGAAAATTCTTGAAGCATTGTATCAGAGAAAAATGTTGAAAACTGATTTTGATATGTTCCTTTTTATTTATTTATGCACTTATTGATCTAATCTATCCTTTTAGTTTATAAAAAATAACATGCTTCCACTGTAAAATTAGTTTTCTTTGCATACTTATGTGTTATTGCAGACAACATCATGTTTATTTTCTGATTTGTTTTTGATTTAGCTTGTATTATGGAGCAAAGTCTTGTGTCTTTTTGTATTATAGAGTACTTGCTGAGTTATCATTTCTCACTTTTCAGGAGCCCAAGATTGCATTTTCTTTCGCATTTTCCATTCTTTCCAAGGCTTCTTTTCACAGTACCATAACTAATTTATTTTGTCAATAGACATTTTATTTGATATGATAATATTGTTAGGAAGGTAAATGTGATGTATAAAAAAAACTGTAAATGTAGTCAAGGAAAACTTTATTTTAAATCTGCATAAACTTTTTTATCATCCTTTCAAGATCAAGGATTTGTGCTCTTTAATTGAGGCTGAGTATGCAGCTCTGACCAACCTCACTTGTGAGATTCAATGGCTCCAATTCATTTATTTTGCACATAATCCAACCTTCAATAAGTTCATCAAATACTGAGAAACAGACCAGCATATGATCTGAAAATTATTCAGAATGGTCTTATACACTGACTAATGTCAGTATCATCATCCTCCATCTGAAAATATACCACTAATAAAGACTAATTTTATAAAATAACTCATAATTTTTTTTATTTTCCATGCAAAATTAATCAGCAATATAATTTGATTAACGGTTTTGTCTATAATACTGCAAAGTCGCAATATTTGTCGGACAATTTGGCAAATTGACCCATTCCACTAGAGATTGTCAGATGCCTTTTTTAAGAGGAAACCAGACAAGCAAATGGCACAAAGTGACAACTTATTGGTCTGCTCAACATGTTTGATTTCACGCTAATGTGGGGCTCTTCTAGGTGAAAACACGTGACTCTTGAAAATGTTTTGTCCATTTGTTAATAAAAGTGGTCATATCCTTGCTTTATTGTACAAGTTATTTCCAATTTTTTTGTTTTATTTAAGGGGGAAAAAATTAAAATCATAATGCAAAAACATCATACGGAGATATAACATCACAGCTAGTATATTGACACCCAACAACCTCTTCTATCATTTGCAACACTGCAATTATTATTATTAAATAATAAAGACAAAAAAAAAAATAGAAGGCTAGGTCAAAACTCAAGGATACAATTCAAAGGATCGATATCATTTGTCTCGTTAAAAATATAGTCATTAAAACCCAGTTAAGGAAAAAAGAGAGCAGAATGAAATAACAAGAAAAAATAAAGCCGTTGTCGAAGTCTACTAAGAAAACAATATAAAAAAAATATATTAGCAAAAAAAAAAAAAGATCATTCTTTGTTGCGAGTAAAAATCACCAACGATGAAAGTTGGAATGAAGTCTCGCTGCATCACAACAATGATTTGAAAACAATTCTCTAACTTCTCCAGAGAGATCTCAATTCGTTAATTTGTCTAAATATGAGAGACTTGAAAGTGAAATCATCTAAGGATATTTAGACAATTAGACCAATGGTTTTGTAATGGAACCAAAAAAAAGATTGATAAAAGCTTGAATAGTCAAGGAGGAGCGACATTCAAGCCATAAATTCGTCCAATATTTGCTAGAAATAAATTATATAGCACGCATATCACACCACATTTAATTTCATCTTGGAAAACATTGGCTATTCTAAAGGACTCAAAGAAACCATCAGGAAAATTCGTATTGCGATCTCTAAAAATTCCTTCACAAATTGAGATTTTAGGACAACCTTTAGATGCTTTATCAACATTACATTTCATGCATTACAAGAGGGACATGACCAATTCACTTAAAATATTTTGGAAGTCGAAGGAGGATGACATTTGACATCAAAAACCTTGAGAATTCGAAACTAACAAATGGATGAATACATGCATGCTCCATTTGGAATGGTTGTGTGACAAATATACATCAACTCGTCTAATTAATCACTTGTTTCATAGAAATAACTTTGTCTTCAAATCTAATAAGATTCCTACACTTCCAAATTATCCACACACAAAAAAAAAATGTTAGTGATAAAAGAAAGGGTAAGATCTTTGATTTGTTTGCTCAAATTCCTAAATACACATATTGAGAATCTATTGATAAAGCACAAATTTGGTTGCACCTGTAGAACATCAGTAAACAACTTGAAATCAAACTGCAAGAAAATATTGTGATCACATAATAATGCTTGCAACACAAGCAACAACTTGAAATCATACTCAAACCTCTCTTTCTCAGATTATCATTAGTAGAACTACATTATGAAATATTCTACACAAGCAATGACTTGGCAAGAGGGATGCAATGAGACCAAATGGATTTGCCTCAAGAAACCCTATTAAAGGAGGTTGATATGCTAGTGTATGCATCTTTAAAATCAAGCTTTCCATATTTGAAATGATCCTAAACTCTAGTGTCAAGAATTGAACTAATTGGTATGGTCATGTTCTTGATGTCATATTGTCATCGCACATGTCAACAATTTTTGGCTGCATAATAATAGCAAAATATCATTTTCCATCTCTCATACAACCTGCAACATTGGAATTGAGCCTTGAAACAGTAGAACTATCAAGATGTAGAACATCAAATATATGATTTAGGAGTCATTTGTCTCACTACTATTAGTAACAACTAACAGCCATATCTTGCATAAAGACCGCTTAGACACTTTTCTTCTTACCTTTGCAAAAAATTCATAATGTCATCGACAAATAAAACATGTCTAGGAATATAAACTCCTTTAGGACCGGTAATACAATCAAGGCTTAAATATATTTTCTGTCTTTTATCTTTTAGTAAAAATTCGTCTTGGTTCTTTTTTCTTTTTTTTTTGAAGGACTCGTCTTTTTTTTTTTGGTCAGGTAGCCTAGTGGCTAGAATTCACCTTATAAGGTGAATAAGTGGGGTGTCCGGGGTTCGAACCCCGGCCCCTGCATATAATAATGCATTGTCTACCAACTGAGCTATGCTCACGGGACTGAAGGACTCGTCTTTGGTTCTTTATCTTTTTTCTATATCATTTTAGTCATTTATCTTCTTTTTAAATTGTTGTTTTTGTGTTTTATGTTTTTAAAAGGATGATGTTTTAGTCCTTTTGACATACCAAAATGAATAAAAATAAGGGCTAAAATATCATCCTTTTAAAAAATAAAAGACTAAAATAATTTTTAAAAAGATAAAAGACTAAAACTATTTAGAAAAAAAAAGGATGAAAAATATATATAAGCATACAATCAATACTATCGGAATCCGCCAAATTCAACAATCCTCTACTCAGACCAATTTTCGAGTTAGATTCCTTTCAATATTGTAGATATTATTTCAAATTATATGGAATAAATTTGTTTGGGTAAAAACAATACAAGAAAAATACTAGTCTGTCATACACACGCACTCTTGTATTAAGTATCTCAATTAGAATGCATTCATTTTTTTTTTTAAGAAAATATTAATTATATCAATTTTCAATGCAAAATAACACGGATACTTGTAATTGCATTAATAAATAAGGATAGTGTTTAAAAAATAATAAATATTATATTGATATTATAAAATGATAAATAATTTGCGACGGTAAAATAGTCCAAATAGCACACATAATATGAGAAGAAAGAAGTACCACTTAATATAAGGATTAAAATGAAAATAAATAAGTTTAAGTTTAGTTTCATCATAAAGAACAAATGAAAATATGTTTAATAATATTCAAATAATAATTCTGATGAGTTACTTGTGGGTGCCATATAATCTAAAATATCCATGTGCCAATTGCTAATAGAGTAATTGTGAACTATGTTTGTCTAATCTCTCCCTCACCTGTATAGTCTACCTAAGATAAATAACTCGACATATATGTTACTTGATATCCAACTATATAAACAGAGGGGATTCGTAGAATCCTAACCGCTGCTTACTTTTATGCAACTAAAAACAGGTAAATTTGCTCTGTTGCAAACAGATAAAAATTGTAACTCTTTTAACCCTTATCTTTTATACCTTCAACTTACAAAAATAAGTAACGCGGATTTTTTGGAGGAAACGACAATCTCAGTGGATACGATACTCTACTTATCACTTTATTACTTGGTAAACGATTTGGTACACTTGACTAATCCGCTACAACAGTAGGATAATTATGCGTGAATGTTATAATAAAATCCTATATCAGTTCAAGTTCACTTACAATATGATCTAATCACTCTCCTTAGAGGGGATTTACAATAATATTTCTTGTTCTAGTTGTTTTCTTGTAAGTTATGACATGATCTTGTTCTTTTAAGTGTAGTGATTTGGACACGCACACTAGTCTTCCTTCTTCTGATTTATATACAGGGTTCTGAAGACGACACTCAAACAGTTTGAATTATTTCTCTTTTAGACACGGATAATATAATTGTTGAGTAGAAAATCGTTGGATAATGAGACAAACATTGGTACAGAGAGTCGTTTGAAATGTTGAACAATTTATACTGGTTGGAGAGCACATGACTTTTTATTATAGTTCATTTTGTACTATTTACTCGTTGTCCTCATTTATTTGAACATGATCTTTTTTTTACGAATGGACTTTTAGAGAATCGTATCATTGTTCTTCAGAAAATCATTAAGAGAATAACGTCGTTAGAGATTTATGACTTGATCTTGAATTCAATCCATTCAGAGGATCGTCATATCTAGAGGGTCACTTAAATTAGATGATTCATCTTGACTTTTTTTTTCTATTCGAGCCATTCAGAGGATAGTTGTATCAATCAGATCGCTTAGATCATATGATTGGTCTTAATTACGTTTTGTTCGAGTCATTTAGAGGATCGTCGTATCCAAATGATTGGCTATCATTTCCTTTTGTGCGGATTATCTAGAGGACCACTTAGATCAGACGTTTGATGCTTTAATTTTTTGTTGGTTTCACATTTAGAGGATCGCTTTGTTGAAATTATGCTTTAGCTTCTTGTTGGCTTCGCATTGACTACATGATTCCCTACTTAACTTAGTTTTAACTTGACCAACTTGACTTGTGATTGAAAGTCATATGCCATTTGCTTAGGCAATGAGAGTTGATGTGCTTATGATAGTTTGCCTTTCCTTGATTCTTCTAACAATCTTGTGCTCAACTATCTTTACTTGATGATTAGTAACACACTTGAATGCTGCACACTCGAACATAGTTAGTAGGCAAATTATTCCTTTGATACGTTATCATCTAAACATCAGTTGATGTTCCTTTGCTTGTTACAATCAAAACATCACGTGTGAAGTATTGTGGCTAAACTAAATTGGTTCTTATATTATGTGTAATTGTGTGCGAATGATATCTAATTTTTTTATATATATTATAAAAAATAGAACTAATACAAGTTTGAGTAAGTAACAAGAGACTAGAATGTAGACTTACATATGCAACTAATATTTGTAAATAGAGAGGTCACTTTAATTTTATTTTTTTTGGTTCAGGAGAATTTCGAAATGCTTTTAATTTATTCCCTCGCCAGATAAAAAATCTTGTGGCTTATTTTTGCTTACGTTGCATATCAAAAGAGATGGTGGCATGGAATATGTTTTTTTTTAACAAATCAAAATGAAATTAATACCACCAGTCGTATTTCTCCCCGCATAAGGTGTGCAAAAGGAGGAAACCCGAAAATATTTACAAAGACACGAGGGTACTCCAAAGGAGCACCAATCAACAATCAAAAGAAATTACAGACGCAATCCCATACAAAGAGAGGGATGCTTCCACCAGTCGTGGTAACTATAAACAAAAGGCGTCTGCATTGACTTCAGCCATAAAAAAGAATTTAACTTTGCTTGTTCTAAAAGATGAAAAGGAGTAGAAACTGTATGTTTAAATACCCTGTTGTTCCTTTCTTTCTATATCACCCAAACAAATGTGAACCAAATGATTCTGAAGTAGTAGTGAGTAGTTCGTGGCATTCCCGCCATCGTAGTGAATTGAATAAAATGTTGTCGAAGCTCACCAGCATGGACCGAAAAAATACCAATCCACTTCCACACCAGATACCAAAGATTACACGAAAAATTGCAATGAAGGAAGAGATGTACTGCAGTTTCGGTTTGACCACACCCTGCCACGCATGTCATGTCCGTTGTGGACAAAACTCCACGATGCACCAAATTGTCTTTCGTAGGAACTCTGTTGCGGAGCAAGCACCACACCAACAAGGACACCTTTGACAGAATAGACTTATGCCAAACATCGTCGAGAAGTGTTCTATCTAACATGGCACCAGAATTAGTAATGAACTGATAGGATTCATGCACAGAATACCCATTAACAGGATCTGAATGCCACCTCCACGTGTCATGAACATTATCCTGCAAAACAGTGTTATGTAATAAAAAGGAACACTCCCTCAGACTCTCTTCTTCCCACGCAAACAACCGGCGTCTCCACACCCATGCCCCACCATCAGGCTCCCAACTGCGCCTCCCCATATAATCCACCCTACTCTCTTTCTCTAAGGCCAAATCAAAGAAGCGGGGGAACTTTATCCTCAAAGGAGTATCCTCAATCCACTCATCATACCAAAAGAAAGTATCCCTCCCATCACCCACTACCCGACGGATGTTATCTTCAAACCAGTTACCGACCCCCTCACCTACCCCATCACGGACATTACACATCGTCCTCCACCACACCGGAGATTGTCTACCCCCATCCCTTAACCGCCCTCCCTCCTCACCATAACGGACTTTCAATAGACGGTACCACAACGCCTCCTTCTCCAACAACAATCTCCAACACCACTTTCCTAACAAGGACAAATTAAAGGCCCCCACCCTCCTAACCCCCAACCCCCCATCCTCCTTTGGTAAACAAACTGTTTCCCATTTAATCCAGACTATTTTCCTAATTTCCTCACCACCCCCCAAAAAAAAATTTTAAATATAGATTCAATAGAAGAAATTATACCTGCAAGGGCTTTGAAAAAGGAAAGAAAGTAAACCGGTAGAGAGGACAGAACAGACTTTAGCAAAACCCGACGGCCACCAAAAGACAAAAATGTATTACTCCACAACGATAGGAGAGCCTCAATTCTATCAACAACAGGTTTCCAGAAACTCAATTTCCTCGAATCCCCACCAATGGGCAAACCCAAATAAACAAAAGGGAGCACCCCTTTGCGACAATGCAACACCAATGATGCCTCTAACAACCACGAATCGGAAATATTGACCCCCGTCAACAAACTTTTATGAAAATTAACCTTCAGACCCGACACCTCTTCAAACAACAGCAGAGCCGCCCTCATGATCCGCACGTTCAACCAACTCTTCTCACCTATAATAAGGGTGTCATCTACAAACTGAAGCATCACCCCCACTTCCAACACCATAACCATGGAACATGTCAGCCTCAACCATCGCATTCATTAACACATTGAATCCTTATGTTGCCAACAAAAATAAGAAAGACGACAAAGGGTCCCCTTGTCGAAGGCCCCACTCAATAAGAAATTCTTTCGTCGGACTACCATTCACAAGAACAAATGTCGTTGTCGTCCCAACACATTCAGATATCCACTTCCGCCAAAAAGTTGGAAAATTTATATGGGCCATCACGGCATGAAGATAATTCAAATCGACTGAGTCATACACCTTCTCAAAATAAACCTTAAACATGAGAAGTTCCCTGCCTCGGCGTCTAACTTCATCCACCACTACATTGGCTATCACAATTCCATCTAAAATTTGATTCCCCTTAACAAAAGCCGACTGGGAGTCTGAAACAACTAACCCAATGACTGCTCGCAATCTAATAGCTAAAACCTTTGCTAACACCTTATATAAACAACCTACTAGAGAAATAGGCCGAAAATCACTGAGGCGTTGGGGACTATTCACCTTCGGAATCAGAGCAATAAATGTAGAATTAATGTCCTTCGTCAATTTGTCGTTGCGATGGAATTCTACCAAGAATCTCATAAAATCATCCTTCAATATATCCCAAAAAATTTTAATAAAATCAAAGTTGATTCCATCCGGCCCTGGACTCTTGCAACCATCACAATCCCAAATTGTCTGCCTCACTTCTTCTACTGAAAACGGTTTAGTTAAATTTCCGGCTTCACCAAAAGAGAGCTTTCGAAAATGCAGCCCTGCCACATCTGGCCGAGCCTCCCCATTGACCTTAAAGTGATTTGAAAAATGCTCAAAAACTGTCGTACGGACATTGTTGACCCCTTCGACATTTACTCCTCCAACTGACACCATATTAATAGCGTTGTGGCGCCGCCAATGAGACATAACACCCCCAAAAATATTCGAGTTTGCATCTCCCTCATTCAACCAATTCATTCTAGATTTTTGCCAGCAGCTAATACTATTATGAACACGAGCCAATGAATGCAAATTTACTGACAACTCATGAAGCTCAGCAACCTCATCATCATGTAGCACAAACAACTCTGCTTTCGAGTCTAATACTGAAATACGATCTTTAACCTCCTTCCTCTTGCCTTCCAAATTCTGAGAGTGAGTTTGATGTCATTCCTTTAAACTATTTTTCAACATCTTCACCTTCTGCTTTAGCACAAAACCACCCCACCCATTAACCTTGAACGTTCCCCACTGATCACGAACAAAAGCATCATAACCAGGAAAGTCCGTCCAACATTTAAGCATGCGAAATATTTTATTATTTTACTGTTATTAACCAATTTAATCAATTAATTAAAAAATATTTATTTAATTAAAAAAGTTGGAAATTATAGTTGGGGAATCGTAGCATTATCATCACCATTTTCTTGTTTTGATTTTAAAAAAGTTGAATGGTTTGTCTGAATGCAGAAGGTTAAGTGCTGGAATGTTAGAAATAGGGATTGGAATAACAGAAGAGATGGAGGCAGGGGATTTGGGTGAAGATGGGTTTACGAGTTTTGAATGAATTTTTTAATTCTCTTTGGTTCTTTAATTTTTTAGGGTTTGTGGTTAAGGATTTATTATTTTTAGTAAATTAAAAATGTTATTACCATTAAAATAATTCTTTTATGTGAGTCGGCATGTGATTAGCATAGTCACTTTTAATTAGCATAGTCATGTTTCCCTAAAAAAAATTGAATAGTTATTTAAGTCACGTCATAAAAATAATTAGCATGTCTATTTCAAAGAAATGGCATTTGATGTGGGACTAAGTTAAAAGTGTTTTAAAGAAAGGGATGTTTAGAGATTAAATCAAAGTGACCCCTATATTTATAAAGATGTTTTACATAAAAACATATTCCTTAACCCTGCATCCTTTTACCTTTAATCCTAGCCTCAGTATTAAAATGGAATCAAAAGTGTTAGTGCTGAGCATAACACTATTGGAAATGGAATATTACCCAACAATTATGGACCTTTCTATCATACTAGTCACACAATATCAATCATTGCCAACAAAAGTCAATACAAAAGTGCTATGCAATTTATATCACAACCAACTTTAAATTCAACTAACATAAACAACATACGTGGACAATAAAATGTCAACTCAAAAGTGTTAGGTAAATTAATTCTCATAATCCATTTTCAATTCAACTAACTTGAAAAAGATTACATAGACAAAACAAAAGCTGTTGAAAACTGAATTGTTTGTACATTACCAAAAGTATGGCTAGCAATCACTAACATAAACAAAGATATAAATGTCTAATCAAAATTTAACATTAACACTATACTTTTGGTTGAACTTTCCTTCCCCTTCACATAGCATTGTTAGTTAATATTCCTCCATAATGTACCAATTCCTCTAACCTCAAAAAACAAAAACAAGAAAACAAAAAGATTCTATTCCATTTCCTATTCTCTGTAAGGAAAAGCTTGAAACTAATGAGTCAGCTACCACCAAAATCAGCATAGGTCTATCTAGCACCGACACTTTAAATTGAAATTGTGTTCAGCATTTGACACGTACTATATCAGACACGACACTGACACATAGCATTCAATTATTTTATTTTCTCAAATTATCGAAATTGACATGTCAATGTGTCAGTGTCCTGTCCGACATAAGGGTCGTGTCGGTGCTTTATAGGTGGTAACATCATTGGCCACCACAAGCAGGAAGAGCAATACTAGCAGCAAAAGGGTCACCAAAACAGTCACCACCAGATGATGCTACTGTTTTTCCAGCAAAACCTGTCAATTCATCTAAACCTTCAAAGAAATCATCTGTTACAACCATATCAGATAACTCAAATTCATTCTCCTCCTCGTCATCATTCATCATTTCTTCCAAATCCTCTTTGCTCTCTGACTTTACACTTAAGAGTGTTGTAACATCTTCCTCTTCAGCCTCTGATGTGGATGATGAAACTTGTTTTGTAAAGGGTTGTTGGGAAGAGTCTTCAGCAGTGACAGTTTGTGGTGACAATGGCTTCTGCCTTGTTGAACCAGCAAGAGAATTTCTATGAGTTGGAGCAGGGTGACTGTGTTCACCAGTGTATGTTACTATGAACATTGATGGGTCTGATTTGTTCCTCTCAACTTGTTTCCTAGCTAAACATCCTTTTGAACTGCTACATCTGTAATAACCTCTGTGAATCACACAAACACAAGTTAATTATAAGCCTTATATAAACAATTTAATTAAGTGCATATAGCATAAGTTATTTCTATAATAAAATATAAAATAAAGTCAAATTGTTTTCATATAAACTCTAAGTTGGTTTCGGAAAATAAGTTGAAAACAGCTTATTGATATATCATAAGTTGTTTTCATTAGCTATCCTGGAAAGCTTATGAAAATAAGATAAATACAGTTTATTGATGTCTTACATTGTTTATGTCACTAATCAATAAAAAAAGTATTTATGTTACTAAATAAACTCAAATAAGTAAAAAAAATCATTTTTCTTTAAATAGGTAATACTAATAAGTCTAAAATAACCATTTTTCTTTAAATTTTTTAAATATATTCTGGAAAAAAAAGTTGCAATTTTTAAAAACTAACCTTGGATATGGTGAGCCTTTGATTGGTTTTTGACCATATTTCCTCCATGCCCATATGTCTGATGAGAGCTTCTCAGCTTGCACTTCACAAACCTTCTTATGCTGAATCTTCCTATAATTAGCAAAAACATGCATTTAACACCTCAAATCATGAATAATAAATGACTAATTTTCTAAAAAAGGAAAGATTTTTAATACTTATCAAAGTTTTAAATTTGCATAATCCTAAATAAGGAAAATTTAAGTCAATTATGCCTAAATATATGATTTTATTGAAAGAAAATAATTGATTATGATAATGAATCTGATTCATTCTATATTGTATAATGATAAAAAAAAAAAAAAACATTTTTTTACCTTCTTTTGGATCTTGGGGTGATGGCAGAAGCAGCATGATGATGAAGCTTGTTATTAACCAGAAGCTGTTTTGGTTGTATATGAGGTGATTTTGGTGATGGTGATGAATAAGAGAAAGAACCAGAAGAGAGAGGTTGTGATGATGATGATGATTTGAAGAAGAAAGGTTTGCAAAGTTCATGCAATTCTTCAATGGAACTTTTAGTTTCAAAGGGGTTTGAAAGTGAAAAAACTTGACTTTTTTGTTCTGTAGGGTAAATAGAGAAAAAGTTATTATTATTATTATTATTATAAGAAGGTGTTGATGAGGTGGCTAAGGTGGTTGTTGAGGTGGTGGAAGAGGAAGAGGAGGAGGAGGAGGAGGTGAGGTTGGTATAGCCTCTGACTACAGCATGTAGATCCCAATCTACCTCCATAACCGTTAGAGACAAGGTCTGAAAGTGTCTGTTTTGTACAGTGTTTGTTTCTGTTTAGAGAGAGAGAGGGCGCTGACTTTTGAGGAGAGAGAGAGAGAGAGATGATAAGATGCAAGAAATGGGAAAAGACAAGGGATATATAAACAAAGAAAGTGGACGTTTTCACAAAAGTCTACCTAGAGAAATATTAAATCTCTTAATGGAAATTTGTTTGTATGTAAACTTTGGAAATGTGTTTAGTTTAGTCTATGTTTTTTATTACTTTTTAATTAATGTACAAACTTTATACGGAACTAGTAATAATAATATTATAATTTATTTGTCCATAGTTTTAACTCATTTGGTCAAAATATTTAAATTGTTAACCTCAATACGAAGTTTGAATCTCGACTCATATGTTTGTGTGTGTGTGTCAATTTTCAATCGTTATTGTCATTTTTGTCTATCTATTAAAAAAATTATAATTTACTTTATGAAAACATCTTAAGGGGATAGAATACATCGTTATGTCTCCGTTAACATAATTCAATTTATCAGGACGTTGCATTATAGTTTCGTAAATAAAATATTAAAATTGCATTCCCTCAAATTAAAAAAAAAATTATTAAAAATTGTATATACATTTAGTATGTTGATGAGAATCAGAAATTAATTATAATTATTCGCTTTCTTAGAATAGGATAGTAAAATCAGAATTAATTTGTGCTCATTAATCATAATGATTAATTACTTCCTTAAAAAAACAAATCACAATGATTAGTTGTAATTACTTATTAATGTTGTAATCCCTTATATGGCTCATCCTGAAGGTCTATCTTATGCATCTAAGGGTGTGTGCAAGGTGAGACCCTCTTTATATAGTTTAAAACATGCCTTACAAGCTTAATTTCATACTGCTTTGACTTAAAATCTGGTGTCTAATTGCACTTGTTGTACCAAAGAAATGATTAATTTTTTTAATGTAATATTAATTATTTTATTCTAATTGTGTTATTTGATTAAGATTAGTTGCATCATCTTTCACTTTACATTTTTAATTATAATGAATGCACCACCAATTAATAACATGATTGATGTAGTAACATTAATATTTTTTATTTTATTAAATTTTTTTACCATGCTATCAATACAAAGTTTCTATTTTTGTTTAGTCGTCTGAAGGTTTCATTTTTTTTTCATACGCAAAAGTCATTGGTCAAATCCTTAACCACTTGGATACAAATCTCTTACCGCTTGAACAAATTCATTGTTGGTAAAACTATTTTTTTATTTCTTTAATTTTTGACTATTTAAAAAAATGTGTGAAATATTTTAGTACAATAATTGGAGGGAGGGAGGGCATCATAGTGTGAGTATGATACTTGTTTTGTACTATTCTGATTCTGTTGTTATTTTGACCATATATTGAAACAAGTTTTGGTTATTAGGTTAGGTTGACATTGTGAAAATGTCAAAGGGTAATAGTGAGTGAGAAATGAGAAGTGGATTTTTGGTAAGGGCCACACAAACCCACACGCACCCTTACGCGGTTATTAATACTGACAAACAAGATGGAAAATTATTAAATATTTTGATGCCACCCACCAGTAGTGTAGGGATAGACACGAGAACATAACATCATTTTTTTTAGGACAAATTCAACGAATCCATTTATCATACATCGCTATTAGTTTGATATGACGACGGTGTTTTTTTAATGTTTAGAAAATTAAAGTCAACAATATTTTATTTACATAAATTTGTTTGGGTTTGTAAAGTGTTAATGTTTTTTTTAGGGGGTAAAGTGTTGAATTTTGTTACTTTGGTTTATATAATATACATTTTAGTTTTTGAATCTAATTGCATGGATTAACTTTGAATAATCAAAGAATGCACTAGAAGATATATAATATTGGTATTTTTTTTTTGTTACATTGATTTTGGTGAATTTGTTTATATAAGAATTTTCTTTAATCGATTTGAAAGTAATACATAAATGAGGCTATTTTTTATCGTAAACTATAGTTATTGATGATTTGAAAGTAATAACTATAGTTTACGATAAGAAATAGCCTCTCTCTAAAAGAAAAAGTTAATCCTTCAAAAAAATTAACAAATTTCTTCTTTTGATGTGTTAATTTAATCGATTTAGTATTTAAAAGAAGTCTATTTTATGTTAATTCTAGATAATATATATACATATATTCAAAAGTTTCAAAAAAGTCTAATTTTCAATGTATAAAAAATATTAAACCGTACATCAACTAAGGAATTTTGTTGGGTGCAAAAACAAATATGTAGATGTCTTAAAAAAACACAAATATGTTAATATACAAAGGGAAATACATAAGTAATATCTTTGATGAATCATGAACCATTAAGTAGACACAAGTTTTCTCTAAAAAAAAGCATTGATCCGTGTTTACAAAAAATTCAATCGGGTTGCAGATGTTTTTATTTTCTCTTTTATTCACCAAATAAAATATACAAAGGGACTAACAAACGTCGTCGGCAATTTGACGCCAAAAAAATGTCTTTGGCAATTGTTAAAAATTTGAGAATAATATGTTCAATACCTTAAAAACTTTTTTTTTTGAGGAAATACCTTAAAAACTTTAAAATTTAACTTTTTCTTCATAAAACATTAATCTTTTATTTCCTTTTTTATGCCTCGTTATTCCAAAAAATTAATAATAGTATTTAATGTATTTACAATTTTCATAGATGTAATTTGGAAATCAAGCAGATAGCAATATATTCTTTTGGGGGGAAGCACTTAATATTCTTTATTTTTATTTTTTTTACAACGTAGACAATGAGTTTTTGTTTTACAACATAGACAATGAGGTTTGAACCTAAGACCTCTTACATGTTACCTAAGCCCTTCACCACTAGACCAATTATAGTGGCTTCAAAGCACAAAATATCTATTACAGGATATAATTGAAAAACATATAATTAATACAGTTTTATCAAAAATTAAAATTCATATGTATTTTAGAACTTTTTCTTTTACAAATTATATTGTGGATACAAACTTTTTACTCAATTTGGCAGTTTGGGTTTGACTTCTAAAATTAATTAGGCTACATAACATTTATCTTGCTGACTTTTAATCCATTTTTTATTTTGTCTCTTTCAAACTTTTGGATCCCATAAATAGTTAAGTACCATTCCTAAATAGTGTTGATTTTGCCTAATCTTTAGTATTTCCACCCGTGATTAACTGTCCTTTCACCTTTTGATCAAATTCGTGTTTTCACATCTCTTTGCGTATTTACAATACAATTATTGTTATTTGAAAAACACCATTATCTCGTACCAAAAAAAAATCACCATTAATCTTTAATCATAATAATCAATGTGATTTTTTTTCCTGCCTGATTATGCTAATAGAGATGAGTAATGTGTCTCGCCAGTATTTTTAATGGAAAAATTACTATTTTCAGTGCTTCAATGCCCGCTCTTTGTGGTTCTCAGACCTCTAGTGAAGTCATGTTGAAAAGCATGATAAAGTCTATGTATATTCAAATAAATCTAAAAAAAAAATGGTAGACCGGTAAAAAAAAATTGAAAATTGCATAAAATTGAATATTATTATAGCGTTTGAATGTAGTCTATGAAAACCGTTTATTATAAGTGTTTGAATGTCGTCTATGAAAACCGTTCAAGTCGGATTAAATTTTGGATCATTCTTATTTATTTTTATTGCAGTTTTAGTCCCATATATTCACAATTTTGCAGGGTTGGTCCCCCTATTTTAAAATTCGACAGTTTTGGTCCCTCCATAATATTTTTGAACTATAAAAATGTGATGTGATTAATTTTAAATGTTGTGGAATATGATCTGAAGATGAAAAAGATCAATATCGATGAAATTGTAACAAAATTTTCTTGAAAACTTCATTTAAAACATATCATATCACAATATTTTAGACAAAATATTTGATAAAGGGACCAAAATTGCCGAATTTTAAAATAGGGGAACCAATTTCGCAAAATGATGAAAATAGAGGGACCAAAATTGCAATTAAACATATTTTTTATTAGTATAAAATATTGCATTAATATATTGTTGGCTATATAGGTAAAAACTTGGAACTAAAGTGAGCACAGTCGAAGATAACTCTTAGAATTCGATCGTCACACGTCTAGATCACTAAGGGTGTGTTTGTTTCAAGTTATATTCGTAGATTCCCATGAATAAAAAGATAGAAATATGTATGCCTATGTTTGTTACAAGTTTACTAAATTTTATTCTCAGGTATAAAAAGTTCATGGGAATAGAAAAAAAATTCCAAAGAAAATGGTGGGAATAAAGTTTCCATGAAGATGAGAATAATGTCATATGTAATTACCTATTATAATTCCTATTTTTATGGTTCCCGGGAATATTATAATATTAAAAAAACATATTTTTTCTATATACCTTGGAATAAATTTCTCATCTTTATGTTCCAAAGGATGTTATTCCTATAAATAAATTTGATAAACTTGAAACAAACACATCCGATGGATGAAAAATATTTAACCAAAATAGGAAAGAAAGCATAAAATGAAGCCAATAATGACTAAACATTAATCAAAGAAATAATAGAGAACTAAACCACCAAACACATCGTGTGTGTTTATTGTTGTAGGTGTCACGAGAGACAAGTTTCCACTCATTCAACATGCCTAACAGAGATAATATTTGGGTGATATTGTGGTCGGTGACATTGGTCAACAACAATGTCACAAGTGTATAAAAGAATAAAAAAACTTTGTAAAAAAGAAAGAAGAAAGTCATTTATGACATTGTGGTTGGTCAATGTCATCAATGTCACTAACTACAATGTCACTCAAGTGCTACCCACTTCAACAAGAGAATGAAAAATCAAACTTGGCAAGAAACTTTTTTCCTTTTGAAGGAGAGAAACTTGTGTAAAACATAAATAGAAAACTATAAAACATTGCTCATAAGAAAATCATCCACCAGAAAGACTTCATATTTGTTGTTGAACATCCGAAACATTACTTGTTGTGGAGTTTCTTGATGTGATTACCCAACATATGGGAAGGAATCAATGCTCAAGAATTTTTCAGTTGATTTATGCATAAATAATCCTCTCTAAAGGAATTGGGAGGCTAAAATTAGTCATACCTTCAGGGAAGTTAACTACTCTGCTGACTCACTTGCTAATATTGAGAAACCATTTGATTGTCATGTGAGAAACCTCTGTCTTCTTTGGCTTAGGATTTCTGGTGTGTCAGAATATCGAACCTAAGTCATTTAAATTGAAGAGCGAATTTCAACTAAGTGATTCTATTGTAACTGACCTTTAATTGACTTAAGTTTTGCAACATTATAACGAGAGTCGAGAGTGACAAAATTATTTATGTGAAATTTTCTAACTTTCGAGCTTCGACCCCCTCAATTGTAAAATAAAATGATAAAACTAAAAACTATACATCACTTCATTACGTAAGGATACCAACATTAGTGCAGAAATTTTCTATAATATCACATTACAAAAACAACATTCGAATGGTTAGAAGAAATGACGATGAATCTTGTACAGTTGGTGATGAACAAACAATGGAGGAAGTAAACCAATGACAATGCTCGAACGAACAACAAAATACCATAACGACGACAGTATAACGAGAGAGGCCTGATGAAAATGAGGGCAGATAAAGAAATAACGATGTATAGAGTGACAATTAGGATTTCTATTTTAAACTTTAGTAAAAGCGTGGAACCAATTTTAGAATATTGCGCTGAGATATTATAATAAAATCAATATACAATTTTATTTGTTAAGTCATGATAATCAATTTATGGTAATCACACAAGAACTTGCTAGAGAAAGCTTAGATCCTTCTTCCAATGAATCCTTCCTACTCAGGTGTTTATAATTTGCTTCCCAATCCTAGAATCTAATTCTAAAAGACCTCGACCCATAACCTTGAGTTTCCTAAATGTTTTCTTGCTTAGTGATGACCTAAACCTATAGCCTCCTAAACTTGCTAAAAACTGTTCTTTTTATAAACCAGATCAAGCATGAATGCCTTGTGCAAGACACGAAACGCCTCATGTCCAAACTGTCTCGCACTCCCATCTCATACGCCTCATGCCTTGTGTTGAAATCTCCGAGCTTTCAGTAATATAATCCATTTTAGCTTCTTAAAAAAAAAAAGTCTAACATTTTTACTAAATCTAGATTCTTGTTGGTGGCATGCCTATTCTCACCCCAACTGCAAAAAAAAAAAAAAATTAAAAAAAAAATCTATCACAATATCTTCATGTATTTATATTTTTATCAAAAAAATTATGAGTAAAGAGAAATGAATTTTTTATCCCAGTGCATTACGCAATTTTTACATATATCAATGGAACATCTAACCACCATTATAAGGAAGACTTTCTTATAAGGAGTCGATCAAACCATTAACTCTGATACCACATTTAGGTTTTGATGGAAATCTAAAGATGATCACATTATGTTGAAATTAGGACTTAACTCATTATTACAAAATCGGCTTGTAAGGTGAGTAGCGTCTCTCATCCTCACCTCATAAGTTGGTTTTATGGGGTTCCTTAGATGGTATGTTTTGTGGGGTTTCTTAGATGGTATTGGAGCCTCCTTCAAGATCATTGGGCCACTTACTATCAGGTTTCCGCTATCGGGTCACCCACCATTTATATACGAATTCTGCTCTTTACCCAAATGTTTTTGCTCATTCCTAACTGAACTGACCAAAAAACTCATACACATGTTAACTCACGCTAGTGTTAAATCAGCGTGGCTCAACTCACGCAGAGATTTACACAGAGGTTTACACTAGCGTAAGTTAACTCACGCTGAGATTTACACTAGCGTGAGTTAACCCATGCTGCGGGAGTTAAGTCACGCATGGGCATTTTGATCATTTCAGTTGGGAATGAGCAAGAACTTTTGGGTAAAGAGCGGAATTCTTTATATACAGGCACCAAACCCAAAAGTGTTGGCGTGAAGGGTGTATTGGTGCCTAACTGATCCTTACAAAATCGGTTTGTGAGGTGAGAATAGCTCCCGCTTATAAACACGCGTTCAAACCATTTTTTTTGTAAGATGTGGGACTTTTTAACATGCTAAGAGAGTAAGAGTAAGCACCCAAGATGATTTTGACACCGCATATTCATAAAAAACTTGAAGATATTAGATATATTGCTCTAATCATTTATATGTTGCTCATCACCCATTTTTTCATCTAATGTTAGACTTTTACTACCAACTTGTTCATTGACATACACTTATACCGTCTAAATACATTTGTCGGAAAAACTATCGATACAAGGAACTAATCACCAATCACCTTTAGTCAAATCATTGACTTCAATATCATTGTTAATGTCTTGAGAGGAATTTGCAGATAATCATGTTGGGTTATAAACAACAATATCCAAGTGACTTGCACATCAAACTTTACTTAAAATGTTAAGGCACAGGATACAAGTGTCAACACACTTATATATCGTTCAAAATTCACATATAAACGACTTTAATGGTTTTAACTAAATAACCAAAAAAAATTGTTATAAGTGACTTGGTTTTAAAATAAAGTATATTTTGAAACATAAGAGAGTATTTGAATAGGGGCTGAATATGGGTCATAAAATACTAGACCAGACGGGGATCATGTGGTTGGTGTATGCAACTTTCCAATTCTTGAAAAGCTTCCTAAAGAACTATGATTTTTCTGGTCAGAATTGATATTGAACAAGATATCCAATATATTAATTCATTTTCAAAAAAATATTAATTCAAAGTCCAACGACTCCTATTTAAATAACAAAAGTCCAATAACTTCCGTGAATCCCCTTGACATAGATATAAAAAAGGATATATTTTTTTTAAGAAAGGAAAAGGGATATATTGGCGTCTTTTTTTGTTTGTTTCATGTTTAAGAAATTAAATTTTCATATTTTTTAGAAATCATGGCAAATCGTCACGTGATCAAAGTTCGGTTAGCAGAAACAATGCATTATTATATGCACGGATCGAAGTTCGAATCTGAACATCCCACTTATTTACCTTTAAAAAGTAAATTTCAGCTACATGATTAAAAAAGGAAATCACGACAAATCGTAGACTTTATTCAAGATTTGGAGAGGGATATAAGAGCTATGTTAGGAGGAAAGGAGAGTAAAATAGAGAAATTATAAACATAGTATATCTTAGACTTGATGTTTATGGTTTGGCAAATTCTTTGGTATACCTAAAAATTCGAATATACCAGTATAACAAATTTTTAAATTAAGGGTTTTGCTAACCGGTGTCCTTAGGACATTAGTTAAGGAAATAAAAAATAGTATCTTTGAATTGGAAATAACAATTTTTAAACTTTTAAAAAGTTGAATTCACCACTTTTCATCACTTTCCAACAAGATATTTCTATTTTTGTTCATTTAACTAATGCCCTAAGGGCACTATTTAACATTCTTTTACCAAGGAATGTTAGCAACACTCACTTTTGAATACTCTTTTTAACACTCACTCTTTTATTGGATGTAATTCATGCATGTCTCACCACTTTATGTGGGTTTTATTTCCAAAGTGTACACTCACAATGATTTAAACCAATAAAAGAGTGAGTAATAGAGAGAGTGTCAAAAGAGAGTGTTGCTAATATTCCTCTTCCCTTAAATAGTGAAATGAAAAATTTCTTTTAAGAAATTATAACACAAATAAGTGCTCTTTTCGAAAAAAAATAGCCAAGGGTGATTAATAACCGGCCTACGTCGTGCACATGGGGTCTTTGAACATTTGTTTCCTTTGAAGTTATAGGAGAAACTGGCTCATTTCAATGGTGATTATGATGTGTTTGGGAATACATATACAAAGTGAGAAGAATACCTATATGAGTATTTATTTGTCGATGATATTTATGCTATACGAGTATCCTCGGTTTCATCAGAGAGCTACACATCATGAAATTGATAGCCTAGCTAGCAATCATGATAATCCATTTGAGAGGTTTTGGCAAAGTCATGGGTTTTCAAGAAATATGTCTCCACAATCAGGGGACATAAATACTGAAATCAAAATTCCTTTAATTTGTTTTAGATAGATGGAATAAGAATAGACTTTGAAAATTTACACATAAGTGAAAAGAGTTGTGATTCAAACTCTAGTTATGGAGTTCAGCCTACAATTTTGAATTTCGTTTAATTTAACTTTAGTTAAAAATTAGTTGAATGTAAATTAATTTGTTTTTTTATGCACTCGGATAAAATAGATTTTTAATGAATTCATGTTATTTAGATATGTTTAATTTAACTTTAGTTAAAAATTAGTTGAATGTAAATTAATTCTCGGATAAAATAGATTTTTAAGGAATTCATGTTATTTAGATATTTTTGATCAAAATTACTTTTTGAGTGCTTAAATACCAAGCAAGGTATTAATGTATCATCTCCAACTACTGAGTATTTTCTCGAAACTTCCCAAGCCACTAACCGCAAAAATGCTCCAAAGCAAACACAGTTAAATATAAAACTTTTATGTCTTGGACTAGCAAAAAGAAGATACATACACTTGGTATAAGAAACATCACTCAATTTTTATAAGTGATTATTCAATCATACAATCACGTATTTGTACAGTCTTATTTAAATCAATTCTATAAGCGAATATTCAATCATACAATCTCGTATAAATCAATTACAATATGAATTTGATTCACTCATGTGTCCCTTTTCCTAGAAGCATGTCACGAACCACTCAATAAACATGTCTCACACATCAGCTATCACTCCTCGCCCCATCAATCTCATGTGTCACAATTAACATGTATATAAAAATAAAAATAAAAAAGCAAAATTTTAGAATCGATTCAACCACAATGTAAAAGTTACACATAGTTGTTTCAACTTAGAATTGATTCTAAAACTAAAATTAATTCTTAATATAAAAATCAAACATTAAAAAATGTGATCAAATCAAGTTTGACCAATGCAAACTCAAATTGGGGAGTTCACACTATCAAACCAAACAAGCACTAATTTTATTCATGACTCATAGGGTGAAGAAGGTGCTATTGCTACCCTATTAGCTTTGGAGATGTTCCACCATGCATCAACAATTCCATGTGCCTCAGTGCAATACTTTATACTTAAATTAAATCCTTTGTTTTTTCACCACATTCCATGTGAAATCAAACCTGGATTTTGAACTTTGAATCCCCATATGTGCCGTCCTTCATCATTAATTACTATCATATCATATAGTATACAAAATGATAGTACAGTGATTTCAAAAGAAGGTCATGTGAGCAATGCTTGATGCCACAAAACTTAATTAAGCCACATGGTTTTTCAAACTACCACCGTCAAGCAATTCTCATAATAGCAAAATTGTAGTCAACAAAATAATTAAAATATTTCAAAATATTATTAAAAAATTTCGCTCGAAATTAACATTAATTAATTATTATTTATGAAAATGCATTTAACACAATCAAAGTTTACACACCATCATGACGTTACTGACCATCTAATTTTGATCAGACAATTAAAAAAAACATATTTACTTTTATTTTATTTTCTAAATTTTGCATTATAAACCATGACGGTTGGATTTTGATTAGACGGATAGAGACACATGACTGCGTGAATGTGGCAACTTGCATTATTTACCCGGTTAAATTGCACGGTCAACGGTGCGATAAATAAAGGAAAGTCATGCAAGGGCTTGAAACAAATTAACCAAAGCAAGTAAGCTTTTCCTTCAATCATGAATGGAGAAATAGATATAACAATTGTATCATACACCAAATTTCTCGAAATATGGAGAAATCTCTATTATAAACATTTGCCTTAATTTTTTTTGAAAAGTACACATGACATATTCAAATTTCTCATCTCATTTAATGCTTTTTTATCAACCAATCAAAATGGATCATGACTCATTTATTTTTTATTAGTCAATCAAAATGGATCATGACTCATTTATTTTTCATTAGCCAATCAAAATTGATCATGACATGATTTTTTTCTTATATATAGACAAATTGTTTTTCATTATTTTCATCTACCTCGTCCTCTCATAAAAAAACCACTTTCAACCACATTATCTTTTCTTTTATTTGTTTATTTCCTTTTTTTTTATTGTTTTAGTGTTTGATTAACATTTCTTATTCTTATGTTACTTTTTATTGTGATTTTGTGTGTGTGAAGAATATTGTGATTTCTTATTCAAAATTGGTGTTTATATGTTCTTTGTCTTTTACCGGATTCTTATTTTGGACTTGGAAGCCAATCGAGAGAAAAGAAGAAATGCATCACATATCAATTAGAATATATATTAAGTATTTATTTTTATGTAGTATTTGTTTTTGGAAATGATGTTTATCAATTTTATTGATTATTGATATTTTATTGTTTTAATTTTTTTGAAAGATTGATATTTTATTGTTATAGAGCTAGGATCAAGGTCATGTATAACATAAAGTTTTTGCCTTTTTTCAAACATCATGCCTTGAACTTGAGGAATCCATGTTTCGTCTATCAATATACCTATGATGGAACATAGTACTTAAAAAACTAAGCAAGTAGCAAATCTATATCCTTCATTTTATTTTTTTTAGATAACTAAGGAGATGGGAAGTTAAATCGAAAACACACTAACTCATGGAGATGGGAGCATTTGAGAGAAAGAGTAAATACCACCAGGAGACCAAAACTTAGGCTTGACTGCATCATAGTCATCTCGTGACCACTTTAACTAACTTAATCAATACCATCGTTGGATTAAAATCAATCAATGGCTAAAATCTGGCATCAAATTAACTTTGACACTTTAATGTCATTTAATCCTAACCCATTTTTATATATTGATTGAGGGTATTTATGTGATAAAATAATTATGTCACTATTCCCTACTTCAAAAAAAAATAAAACATGCCAGTATTCCCTCAAAAAAAAATCATGTCACTATGCGCATGTTTAGAAGGACTTTATTGATTTTTTTTTATTTTTCAATATAGACCGTGTTTTAGTTTTTTCATTATTGTTTGGACCATTGTTTTCTAAATTTGTATTTCCAAGAAATCATATAATTCTATAAAATAAAATAAAAGTATATCATATAAGTTAATTATTACTAATATTAATTGTAATAATGTATCTCTAAAAAAAACTAATGTGATTTTTTGTTTGCAAGGCTAGGAAATGAAAAAAAA
>Ga0228711_1000314_pt1 | contig 54069 bp, 36 predicted proteins | sample MedpolnodulmetaG_2_FD_177996 | JGI IMG/M metagenome (GOLD analysis project Ga0228711, IMG submission 177996) | Root nodule microbial communities from Medicago polymorpha collected in Santa Monica, California, United States - brown nodules | ecosystem: Host-associated > Plants > Roots > Nodule... | reverse complement strand
TGATTGTATATCAAGTGTTCAAACTCAAACAAACTTCTTTGTAATTCTGTTTGATTAGAAGTCTCTTGCTTGTGTGCTTGAGCATTGGAAGTCTCTTGCTTATGTGTTTGAGCAATAAAAGTCTCTTGCGTCAAGAATGCTTCCTGGAACGACATGGGGTGTGTATCTGCATGCACTCCGACGCTCAAGTCAGTAGAGATCAGAGAGTGAGAGTTAAGAGGGAGAGATAGATTCTACCTTGGGGACTGCTATGAGTCCCCTATATATAGAGGTGGAGGGCTGCAGAGCCATTTTAATGGCACACCAGGCTCTGGTGGTTACGAAATCGTGGGAAGTGTAACCGCCAGAGAAATTATTGCGGGAACGTGCAGAGAGACGTTGTGGTTCGTTTGAATCAGACTTGCTTGCTCCGTGCACCCCCCTCGAGGGGAAGGGGTATGTCGCAAGTAATGCTGTCAAACGTGGTATTTGGGCTTTGGATTGTATTGGGCCTAAGTAAATGGGCCAAAGCTCCTTTTGACCGGTCCAGAACAATAAATAAATAATTAAATGCATTGTTAATACATAAATAATTAATATTATATTGAACTAATTTAAACGGTAAATAACATGAAACCTATGTTTCTTACAAAAGCGACATGCACAAAGAAACATACTACCTTCGTCCCTAATTATAAGACCCTTTTGAGAATTTTTTTTGTCCCTTTTTATAAGACCCCTTTGTTATTTCCAACTACATTAATTATTTCTTTACATACATGCCCCTATTTATTATACATATTTTTCTTCAATCAACAATAATTATAAAAACATGTTGAAAACATAAACCAACCCTCTCTCTTAAAGAATGAAATTATAAAAACAATAGTAATTACAAACATATTTAATACAAATATTCACTATCTTAATTCCCGTTATTTTTTCAAAAAGGTCCTATAATTAAGGACGGAGGTAGTAGGGAATTCCGTTAGAAAAAAAAATAAGGAATAATAATTAACAATACGGAAAAAATATATAAAATTAATTTTTTCATATAATTATTTTACATGATTAAATTTTCTAAGTTTCTATTCATTTTAATTTAATAACATGACAAAAAAAATCTTTTATATTTTTTATATAAATGATTAGATACAGGAGGAGACTGTAGACCATCTCCTTTTCCTTTGTGTTTAGCACTGTTGGGTCTGCGGTATTGCAGTGGCTTCACTTATCCTTTATTGCTCCATCTGGGAGAAGGAATCACTTTCACCAGTTTGGTCAGATGGCTAGGTTACCGCGTTCTTCACACACATTCTTTTAGATAATCTGGATGGCTTGTGTCTGAATTATTTGGAAGAACAGGAACAACAGGGTTTTTCATCAAAAGGTTGCAGATTCGCAAAATTTAGCAGAGAGGGTCAAACTATTATCCTTTCAGTGGCTAAAGGCAAATATGCTTACTTTTGATTTTAGCTATCATGAGTGGTGGCGGCATCCTCTGTCTTGTATGGACATTAGTTGTAATCTTCTTGTTTTTCCATTACTTTACTTCGGTGCTCGTTATTTCAGCATCAATGACTTTTTATTATACTCCGTTTTGGTGATTATCTTTTGCACGTCTTGTGTGAGATGAATCACCATTGATAATATTAATTCCACTTTTACTTGTTCAAAAAAAAAAAAATTCAATGTTTGACACGAATTACCACACTAGTTTTATATAGTTAGGGTTGAACTTCAATTTGAGTTTCAAAGATATTATCATTTCAACGGGTAGTAGCATAATTGCAATAAGTTAAAAATAATGCATGTAACAATATTTTTTTAACTAAGTGATTTGACCCAAGTTATTATGAATTCCTCTAAGACGAATTGCTTAAAAGAATTTGAAAATTTTGAATAAATTTAACTTATCTGGCGGCTTAACTTCAGATTATCTGTTTTTTCTCGTGGAAATTGAAGGAATAAAAAAAAAGTACATATATATATGCTAAAAGTATATAAAATTACCGTGCCAGTTGTTGTAAAAAAACACATATATGAAAGAAAATAAAATCAATGACTGTCTCTTTAAATTACTAATTTATGAATCCAAAACACAAACAACATAAGAACATTTAAAAAAGTGATTATCTAATGATTCTATGCATACAAATTTCCATAGTTCAACGGGGACCGTAGTGAGGTAGAAGCACGAACTAAACAAATTGTAGAAATAAAATAACTGTACAAAATACTTCAATAAAATGAAATGTTCTTTTTGAGAATGAAAAACAACAACAACATCGATAATAAGTTAAACTTCAAGATTCTAAGAAGCCATCAACTTTAGCATTTGCTGCTCTAGACAAGAATCTCATACAAATAGGTGGCTTCACTCCAGCAAGAGCAAGAAAAGAGCTAGGAAGTGTCCAAATTCCATCTCCACATATCAAACCAGAAGCAACAGCTGATCCAAATGCATCAGCCTTAGCCCTATCAACCTTCTGCCAAATAAATAATATCAAGCTTCCAACACACATATCAATAGCAAAGTAGCTTCCAATGTAAAATGGTATAGCCATAGCCATAGGAACAGGAATAAACTTGGAGTATTTCTTTGCAACCAAGTCGCGAACAAAATTAATAATTATGGCACCGAAGAAAAACACAAGGCAAAGTCTGAGGCAGTTTTTCGGCAGAGCTGATAATCCGTCCACACCTATTATTGCAATGTTTCGAAAAACAATTGCATAAGGTGCAGGGTATGCTGAACCAGGTTGACCAAGAGTACCAAAAGCATGGTAGAATAGCCAGAAAACACATGGCGATATAATACATCCGATAGCAGTTCCAATAACTTGGCTCACAAACATGGATTTCGGCGAAGCCAATGTCATGTAACCTGTTTTGAAGTCTTGCATAAGATCGGAAGCTGTTGAAACAATGTTCATCATGACACCACATGCTGCTAAACCGGCTAGGACACCGCCGTTGGCTGCACCTGCCCAAGCACCGATGATGAAGATGGCTAATTTTCCGTAGGTCGATGCAAGGGACCAATCTGTTAATCCACAACCATAGGCATTGCAAAAGGCTAGTGTGGGTGCAATGATGTAAATGCAAATGACGTGATACCACTTTAGCTGGTGGAAAATGTAGGGGATGGTAATGATTGAGATTATACCAATTATGACATAGCCTGTGATAGAAAACCAGAAGGGGATTTGATCTTTGAGGAACATCTCGGTTCTGCGTTTGTCGTCAAATGAAAGTGTAGGTTGGAGAGGAGCATTTGGATCATGAGATTGTGCTCCTCTGTCTTTTTTCTTCCATTGCTTATACAAGCCTATAAGAGTTGTGCCAAGAACTTTCACAAAGTTGTATAGACCATCACCAAGGATCATTGCTATGGATATGAAAACCTGTGATTTAAGAAGAATACAATTAGGAAAAGACCAAAGAAATACATTATCAACCGCAGTCACATTGAAAAAGATCTTTTGCATCAGAATATATCCAAATTCCAATTTCGCACTTGCTTCAATCCAATTAATTATATTTAAAGTTGATTTCCAATAAGAAACTCCTATTTTTCCATATCAATTTCAAAATATACTTACAAAAGTGGAGTATGTATCAAAAATGTAGATTTTCGCCAACAATTTAAATAAATAAAAAATGGAAATACAGAAAGACAACTTACTTTGTAACCTTGAAGAGCATGTAAGCTGTTTTCTTTGAGCTCAGCAGAGAACCAATCTCCTTTTTTAGCACCAATGAGAGGCCACATGACACCCCATGAAAGAATTCCACCAATCAACAGCGAAATATTGATTATATATGGACATATCATCCCAACCCCCACATAGGTAGCAGAAAAATCAAAGTAGAACCTGTTATATACATTAAATAATAAATGTTAAATAAAAGAAAAAGAACTAAAATACATATTAATCTATTTTATCAAAGCAATATTATCTAAAAAAGTTGGCAACTCATCATGCTATCACCATAATTGAGAACATAGAGGTTTCAGTTTTGGTCAACTTTTATATTGTATAGTTTATAATCCAAGTAACAGAGTTAATCCCTTTTTAAATTCTCTCATTAATTAATAAAATAAAGGCGAGTTACGCACTTCCTATGATAGGCATCCAAACCAAATGTGGGGAAGTTTGCAAATCCACAAGCATCACCAGCAGTGAAAAACCATTGGAAGAAACCCCACAAGAAGCTAAAGGAGAAGAACTTTCCAAGTGCTTGTACTTGCTTCTTTGCTAGTTTAGCACCTTCAGATGTATGGAAACTGTTGATTAGATGAGCTGTTGCGGTACCACTTGGATATGTCAATCCGAAGTCAACAATCATAATCTGCAACAGGGAAACATTAAATTAAAACTAAATGTCAATTCAACATGCAATAACCAAAGAACTTGGAGTCATTCCATGTTTTAAAAATCGATTAAGACATCACAACAGCAAGGCTTCCAAGTCATGTTCAGTCATTATAAATTGATTGAACCAGGGCGAAACTGCAACCAAACTGTAGACATTGCTCATTCAGGGTTCAATTAGCTGAACCATCTGATTCGATTTTTAAAATACAGTTACATTTTATTACACTATGACAAAGTCAGATGCAATATTATTCTTATCTTCCTATTAATACATTGTATTGATTATTTGATGCAACAAGTTAGTGTACCTTTCGGAGTGGAACCACTGAAAAGAGACCAAGAAAGCTAACAATAAATAGAAATGCAATCATCCATCCTAAACCAAGAATCTTAACATCATTGGAACTGTCAAATTCTGGTATTTGTTTTGCAATAGTTGGACTCATGCCAAACAAGTAGTTACCAAATCCACCTACACGAGCAAATCAAGTAAAAGATTTGTCAACAACAAACAAGATCATTGTATCAGAACTGAAATCATGAAAGACCACTGATGTAGTACTAGCACTTAAGTTTTAGTTTGCACAACATTTCTCAACAATGGCAAAAGAGAAAATTGGCATGACAAAAAACTTTAAAATACCAAAATTGTCAAAGGTGCACACTGTATGATTATGATAGAGATAGACTGTTCTTATAGAACATTTATATTTCTATAGTTTTACTTATCGTGTTTAAATTGCTAATTCTTAAACATGCACACTGTATGATTATGATAGCTTAAGAAAGGGATTTTTGCAGTTAGCATTCCTTCAGTTAAAATTTGTTTAGATAGACTTTTCTTTTCTAGTCATATAAGCATTATATCACTTGTGAGATTGTTTATGACAGTTTGGCCCTGTTTAGATTAAGCTTATTTTGAGCTTATTAACAAGAGCTTATGCAAATAAATAAGTTTTTTTTATCTTAATTCATAAGTTCTCACTAACAAAAATTGTACCTTCATAAGCTGTTTTTTCATAAACTACATTAACAAGCTTATAAATAATACATAAAGGAATATTTATTTGCATAAGCTGTTTTGCATAAGCTCTAAAATAAGCTAATCCAAACAGGCTTTATAGAAACAGCTTATAGCTTAATTGAAAATAGTTTAACTTTAATTTACATTTTCTTATAGAAATAGCTTATACATAATCTTTAAAAATAACTTATACATAATCATTTGTCATGCTACAAACACTTAATGAAGTTGTTTTTTCAATCAGACTTCAAAATTAACTTATCCTTTATATTGTAATATAAACAAATTGGTGGAATCAAAGAAACAAAAATACCATTTAAAAATATATTGACTCCTAATAAAATAAAATAAAAAATGTATACTTTTCAACCAGCAGAAGGGCGTGAAGGGACCAAACCAAGGCACGAACACAAACACAAGATTGGGGTCATCACTATTCTATTCACAATGGGACCCACCAAATGAAAACACATGCAATGCAATGCAATGCAACAAATCCCAAATACCAGAAACCCATATCAACCCAGTAACCCCAATTCAATTCAATTCACAAATCAAACATAAAAATCAAAACTTTAACACAATTGAAAAAGGGGTAATTAGATTAAATCAAATTAGAATAAATTAATTACCGCTGAATGCAATTCCACTAGCAGCAACAACGCAAGTCTGAATAACAGTATTCTCCTGTCTGGTAAAAGGTTGATTAAGCCAACCAGCTTTCTCAAGCAACTTGGTCCATGTCTTCACAAAGAAAAACCCTAACAACCCAGCAGAAACATTCAAAGAAGGAATAATCCCAGTTGTGAGATTCAGTTTCATCACAATGAACGTGAACATTACCGACAACATGAGACTCACGAATAATGCCCTAACCGTAACCTGCTTCCGCCACGTAGGAACAAGTTTTCCTTCAAACCCTTTTTCAATAGAAAACTCATCCAGTGGTTCATCGTTCGACACCGGTGCAACAACAGCGGTGTCGTGGCTTTCGGCGTCGCCATGAACGGCACGTCGATGGGGTTCTGAAGACATATTTTTACAATGAAATTGAAATGATAGAAAATTGTGCGTGGTGTGGTTTTGTTGAGTGTTTGGTTTTATATATTTTTGCGATTATTAATGATGTTGAGCTGTGGCTTTAGGTGTAACGTAGCTGTCGCTTTCCTGATTTGTTTTTTCCTAGGTTGACATGTTCTTTATTTATAGCAAAAAGATTTGGAGAGATAGAGTGGTTTATAGAGAAGGATTTGCTGGAATATAGCAGAGTGTCTTACGTTTACGTTAGTTTAAATCTGTGTCATTTCTAGCATTCATGAATCATCTAACAAATAGTAGTTTGGATTTGTCAAAAAAATATATACGTGGTTTGAATCGGTGACGGAGCCAAAAAAAAATTTCGGATGGGCCACTAAAATTAATTATAATATATAAACATAAATTAAAGTTGTAATAAGCATTAAATACGAAGTTGAAATGACGGAGTTTGACTAAAAAGTTAGGGTGGATATTTAAATAATTACATATTTAACGACTACTATAAATTATGAATTTTTTTTATACATTACAATTGTTAATTGAGAGAATTTTCAGTTGACAGGACAATATGCAGGAGATTTGAAACCCATGCAAATTCGTAGGTCTATAAGCCTCCGCTAACATGCGTATAAGCATCACAAAAATCATATATGCCACTTTTGAAACCGCGGAAAACTATACCCGTTGAAAAATTGTTCAAAGTCTCACAAAATAGATCTATAATTGAATTATTTAAATTTTTCGGGTGGATCGCTGCACCACTTTATGGGAATTTGGATCAACTGAAATCTAAAACCGACACAAAATTGTATAAAATCTCGCAAAATAGACCTATGGTCGTTAATTTTTTAATTTTTTCGGGTGGATTGTGGCCCACCCCAGCCCATGAAGGGCTCCGCCACTGGTTTGGATGATAGTAAACTTAAAAAATAATAAAGTTTAATGAGTCATGCGTACACGAACTTTTTTTTTTTTGTGGTGGTCGGGGTTCGAACCCCGAACCTTGCATATTTTATGCATTGTCCATACCAACTGAGTTAAGCTCACGAGGACATATGTACACAAACTTAACATGGTGGAATAATTTTTTTAAGGAATAGTGGGATATTTTTATCTACTTTGTTCTATTTTAATTATGGAATTCGTTAGTTGCTGAGAGATAGTCATTGTATACTTGTCGATAATTAATAGGTACTCATTTTATTTTTTTCTTTAATAAGGGTCCTTAAAAATTAAGATTCTAGATAAATAAACGACTTTTCGTTGAAGACGTTCCATTTTTCAATTAGATCTCACATACACACATTGTTCACTTATAATTTTTTATAATTATAATACCTGATAAGGATTCATTCTTTAAAACTCAAAATCTCACACAAATTTCGGGATTTATTAATCATTTAAGAGCAATTTTACAGCATTTCAGTATTTTAATATTAAATTTATTCAAAAAAAAGTATTTTAATATTAAAAACATGAGTCCCGAAGAAAAGAGACCGTTTAACGTAGCACCTCTCACTAATATTTATCCATTTTTTTAACTCCACAATGAAAGTATTTGTTAGGTATATTATCTTTAAAAGGAAGACCCTCTCATTATATATTATAGATGTTCTAACAATCCCTCAAAAAATTTATATCTACTAACATATATGGTATCTTAATATTCCTCTAAAAAATATCTTATCTTTATCTGAAATTTTTTATCTTTATATTGATATATTTCCTCTTAAAAAATCTTTATATTGGTATATTTGTTTAGAGTATTATGCAAGTTTGTTTCTTACTTTAAAATAAAATATCATTGTGATTTTAATTTGAATATTTACTAGACTATTTGTAAGATTCGCTAGTTTTTTTTTCTTAATTTTATGGTTGTCAAAAGAAAAAAGTGAATAGAATTGCAATACATACACAAAAATCAACCAATGTTGTCATCGTATCTGGCTTGAATAATATAAACCAGATCTTTTATTTATGAAAGGATCACAACCAAATATCTATAACTACTTTTTTTTTTATGAGATCTATTATTATTAGCAACAAAAAAAAATCTCTATTACTGCTACTTCTGTCTATTTTCTTAAGCATCCGATGCTTCTATATGAAAAATTATTTTAAATATTCACATGTTCCACAAATACTCCCTCCGTTCATTATTGTTAACAAAAAAATTATTAGATTCATTGAATAATTTTTTTTTGAATTAACATATATTAATAACGACGCACCATGAATAAGACGTATAAAGGAAGGCCACAAAATGATACACTAGCATATATTGGATAGTCGATGTATCTAAATTATTATATAGACTAAATACACTATTATTCAATGGATTAAAAGGTTTTTTTTTTTCTCTTATCCGTGTGAGTGGTAATCTATGTATAGTGGAAAATTTTATTTTAAAAAAAAATGTATAGTGGAAAATTTAATTTTGAAAACAACTTTGATACTAGCCAGCATTTCTTTTAAAGATGAAACTGTCAACATGTAGAGGTTCAAATTCGTTGAAGTAATGGTCAATTTAAAACTGTGTAGTTAAAGTACTTTGGATTTAAATGACACTTATAGAAAAAATATTTTAAATTAAATAACAGGTATATGAATAAAAGAAAAGATTCAACCAAAATGAAATGTTGACCGAATTCCCCTTAAAAAATGAAATGTTGACCGAATTAAATAATTTGAATAATTAAAACTGTAGAATTTTTTCCTTAAAATAAATTGTAGATATTTTTTCTGTAAGCGGCTAAAAAATGGATTTTATTAAACTGTGTCAAATATAAGTATAAAGGGTGCCGAAAAGACCAAGATGAAAAAGTCAAATTACAACAACCGAAAAAAAGGAAAAAAAAAAAGGGTCAAAACAATCACATTACAAGGTGATTCCCAAGCAAGTTAAAGAATCAAACCACCATCAATGATAGTTAAAAGCAAAATTAATGTGTTTATGTTTCAACCACCAGTAAGATTGTAGCTTAATTTTGTCGAGAAATTGTTGTAACGATTTCTCTTTTTGATGAAAAATCCGAGCATTTCTTTCACACCAAATCACACACACACATGATAATCAAATGAGTTGAAAAGTTACGTTGGTGCTTTTTTGGAAACTCGCCAAAATTTTCATATTGAAGAAAGTGATATGCCGCATATTCATGGTGCACCATACTAAAACCAAGCCAATTAGAGATACCTGGCCAAACTTTCCCAAAGAAATCACAAGAAAGAATAATGATCAATATCCTCCATAGTGTCACACCCACCTGTACAAAGCTGAGCATTAGGATGAAGAACGTATCTCCAAATTAAATTATCTGTTATAGGTAGGCAATTGTGAAGCATACGCCAAACAAAAAGACTAGCCTTCAAAGGGACTTCCATGTTCCAAATTGCATTTGTGTGATTAGCTGTCATAATGTTAACAGACGACAATAAGTAATTATAAGTACTTGTAACATTGTATTTGTTGGAAGCATGTAAATGCCAAAACCACCTGGAAGGAATATGCTGCAAAACAATATTAGTTCATATATCACAACACTCCATAATCTACTCCTCCTCCCAACCTAGTAATCTACGCCTCCACTTCCTAGTTTCACTCTCTTCCCCCCACCTAAGGGATTGCATTTCAGCCACCATTACTATTTTATTTTCAGCAAGATCAAATGTGCGGCTGAAATTACTCTTCAGAACTATACCATCGAGTCATGTATCCCACCAAAAGTATGAGAGCCATCATCGACCTCTCGCCCTAAATTATCATCAAACCACCACTCAACTATTCGAAAAATGTGATACAAAATGATTAAAGACCACACCTCAAATCTCATACACACCTTCAACAGTAGACCCATTAACATATAAGGAAACAATAATATTGACCCTTCTCCCAGAGGTTTTAATGCCATGGAAAATTTTAGAGTTGACGTCACCTTATTTCAACCAAAGTAATAAGATTTCTTTCATTGCATGTTGTTATTAATACAAGATCAAGAATGAAAGTTAGATGAAAGAGAATGTAGTTCCTCATTCTTTTTTAAATCAAGATCATATTCCTCCCCTTTAGCGTCAAGAGAAGAGATGTGATCTTGAAGTTCGTTGATTCGGCTGTCAAGATTTTGAGTATGATTCTCGTGCCAAATTCTTAGACTCCCTTTAATCGATTTTAAGCTTTTCTTTTAAAACATAACTGCTCCAACCAATGACTTGGAAAGACCGCCATTGATCCTTAACAAACTGATGGTAACTTGGTAAATATGTCCAACATTTCAACATTCGTTGCGGACGAGGGCCTACTTCTCTTCCTCAATTAATAACAAAATTGGACAATGGTTGAAAAGTCCAAGACGCAAAGCTTGCTGAATCATGTGAGGCCATCAAAAACACCATTCCTCTGAGAGAAGGAATCTGTCAAGACGACTCATATAATAACCATCTCCCCTAAACCAAGTGAAATTCCTACCACATAACAGAAGATCGAATAAAATGTTATCATCCATGAACCAATTAAAAAGGGAGAAATCTTCATTACTTGGGTCAATATCTCTACTCTTCTGCTCCTCATAGGACCGAACAACATTAAAGTCATCGCACACGCACCAGTTCGCCTCTCTGTTATTACTAAGAATGGCACCCAGGCGCATAAACATAGCAAGAATAAAATCACCACCATTTTTTAACAATCTACCTTGAATTATAATGACATTACCTATGCTTCTAGTAACCCTAACCTCCACCTCAGCCGTGTCCCATATCGTCAAAATACCATCGGATGCCTCCATAGAGGGTCTGTAGGAATAGTCGAAACATGTAGATCCCTACATAGATGCACAAATGAAGTCATTAATAATTCCCAACTCAGTATCATGAAAACATTAAATCCACGGCGGTGTTGTTTAACAAGCTTCTAAACATCCTTCTTTTTCTCCCCGCTGTAAACTTTTAATATTATAGGAAATGAATTTCATTGAAACCACGAACTCCCCAACACAACAAACTCAAACATTAACAACCAATCAAACCACCGAGAGATGTACCCTCCAGGCTTGACTCACAGATATCGTCCCCCATCCTTCTCGTGCCTCACATAATTACTAGGCCTAGAAAGAACTTGGAAAATATTAGAAGTATCACCCTTAAATTGTAAATTAATAGCTTTGCCAATGTCGACTATCTGATTTATCATGTAGTTTTACTTTTACCCAATTGCACAGTTCTCCTTCAGAAGCAGTAGTAGTAATGTTTCCAAATAGATTTTCTCTTTTTGTTTTTATACCTCTTGAACATCCGAAGTAGTACTTGGCGGTCTTTAAGAGGCATTCTAGCAACCCGACACAAGTTAACAATAGAAGTATGAATATAAGGTTTATGAACAAGTTTTTGAGTTTGCTGACAATCATTAACTTTATCCTTTCTTTCATGAGAAAATAGATTAAACCAACGTCTCCTAAGTGATGATACTTGATCCATTCAAAACTCCAAGGACCCGAACTAGAAGACTGCCTACTATTATTTGGACAAGAAGCAGCCTTTTTGGATTTCACTTTACTCAGCTCAACCGTACTAATCCACTGGGGCACTTTATTAGGCGGAGCTGATTTGCACAGAAGAGTCATTTGAAACAGCTACTGTATCATGCGCCATATCAAGAATAGGATCGTAGGAACTTAATCATGCGCTACTGAATCATGAGCTACCAAACCAATCCAATAGAAAACCATAAACCGAATCAATCCAAATCAAAACTGCAAGTAAGTGTATTTGGTTTGGATGTATTCAGATTTTTTTACGCAACCGCATGGTTTGGTTCGGTTTGCGGTTTTTATTTTACCAACTAAATCAAACCAAACAGTAACATAAGAGAAACATTAATTAAACTTATGTTAATACTCACAATGGAAACTTTTATAAAATGACATTTTTTTTCTCTTGTTAAGTTTCATCTTTGCTTTTTATTTCAAAAATTTATTTATGCACTACTTGAACTTTTGGAGATGATAAAATCTTGGTCTTTTATATTTCTTACAGAATATGATTACTTTTTACCCACATTTTTAATTTGGTCTAATTTGAATGAAATATAAAACATTGTTGGAAATATAATGTGTTTTAGCTTTGTTAACTTGATTTTAATGTTGGAAACAAAAAATTGTATTGTCTCGGCAAAAAAACCGCACAAACCAATCCAAACTGTATTTGTTTGGTTTGGTTTGTTTGGTTTGGTTCGGATGACTTTTTAAAAAGCTAACTGAATCAAACCAAACCACATATTTTTTTTATCTCGCGGTTGGGATGACTTTTAAGTTCAAAACCAAACAAAACCACATTACGAACACCCCAAATTCGTCGATATTATAAAATGACATAATTTAGGATAAACGAATGTGACTAGAATGAAATATAATTTAAAATAGAGTGAGTGCTATTTTCCTCAAAATAAATAGAGTGTGAATGACGTGAAATGAGTGTAAACGTTTTGTTTTCACACACTATAATTTATTGATGTTCTTTTTAGGGTTAAATAAGTTTTTCGTTCCTATAAATATAAAAAAAATTTGATTTTCGTCCCTATAAAATTAAATTGAATGTTTTCATCCTCACAAAATTTTTTATTTTGTTTTTGGTCCTTAATGGATATAATTTTAACGTGTTTTTGACATTTTTTGAACATAATATGAATATATAAATGTCGAATATAATAAACGGACATAACATGGATACAATTTGAACATAAAAGAGTTATAATTTTCCCATTTATATGAACATAAAATGACCATTAAGGACGAAAAACAAAATACAAAAATTTGTGAGGATGAAAACATTCAGTTTGATTTTTTAGAGACTAAAATCAAAATTCGCTATATTTATAAGGACGAAAAACTTATTTAACCCTTCTTTTTATAAAAAAAAGAAAAGAATTTATTGCTTTCAAAAAAATATGTAAAGTAAATAATGGTAATTTTGTAAAAAATAATTAATGTAGTTGACGGTTATTATGTACAACCATTTGAAACAATTTTGATGACAATTTTCATTTTTTCTCTTCTTATTGGTCCAAAACAATAGAGAGAGAAAAAGAGAGAGAATAAGAATATAATGTGAATATGAGAAAGAAAGTTGCCAAGAAATTGTAATAAAGCGGTTGTACAAATATGATTTCTTTAATATTATCTATCACAAGACATTTCACAAATATAAGAGAGAAAATGAATTATACTTTCTCCGATCATTTTTATAAGAGATAAATGTGTCAACCAAAATTGATGTATTTGATCTACATTATAAACAAAATACATCAATTTGAGTTGACCTATTTGTCTCCTATAAAAAGGACCGTAGGAAGTATCAAATATCTCAGTTCTCAGGTGATAATAAACACAAAGATAATTATGTAGCCTTTGTGAATACGTCAATGATTTTTCCACTTTGACGAAAAAGTTATTTTAAAATTATAAGTCAACATCAAGTTCCTAATCCAACCAAAATGTGAGATACAACGTAACATCAATATGTTTCCTAATGAAGTAATATTGAACCATATGCTTTCACATGTAGACATCTAACATGTCCCATGTTTCCTAATGAAGTAATATTGAACCATATGCTTTCACATGTAGACATCTAACATGTCCCTAAAATATGAACATTCCCCATATAGTAATGCTTTCATGAATGAAATGCTTACCCCCCACGTGTAATTGAGGATTATTGTTAAGATATGACTATGAAACATGTGGAACAATGAAGTATTGTACAAGTAAATTAAGGTTATCATAGGATCTTTGTGTAATAGTCTTAGGATATGTTAGATCAATTTATAAATCTTAAGTTAGTATGATTGAAAGACTCAGATGATGGTATAAAAAATGAGCCAGTGCGTTCATAAGTAATTAAACATAGTAGAATCCATTGGTATCACATTAGAGCATGAAAATGGACTGACTTTTTGTTTTTGTAAGCATTCAATTGATTCATGCACGGTTTAAAAAATTGATTCATGGGAATGACATATGAATAAATTCACTGAAATAGTGATTGGATCGACTCACATGTAATTACGGATTCATGAACCGTTTCATAATGTGTAAAAATATGAATGAATAAATTATCAATTTATGACAACATTAAATGACTATGAATCAATTCATTTGGGTCTGCGTGGATCGATTCATGCAAATTCAATTCATTTTTGAAAATGTTCTTTCATATATTTCATGCATTGAACTTCCGTCCGTCTTGTCTTATCGAATTGAGTTTCTAGCATACTACTCACCTTCGAGGAATTTGTCCACTTATTAGTTAACTAGGCATTCCAACAAATTTATTAAAGTTTGGCACCCCATAGCAGCCCCTGCTCGAAAATTTATTAAAAAAGGAAAAAACTTTACAATAGGGGAACTAAACCAAAACCTTTGAAAAAGGAAAAAAAATAAAAAGAATAAAATGCAAAAGAGCTAAGGAAATAAAAAAAGTCCTTGATTATCTCTAAAAAAAACCTCCCTAAGAAACAAGGGTAAAAAATCCCACCAAATAATAATCATGATACTGCGGCCAAGGAGATTGTATGTACAAGCATTCCTTTCATTTAGGAGGAGGAGAGGGAGCACCCTTAGAACGTGTTCTGTAAGTTTCTTTGTTTAGGCCTTTCCTCTGCTTCTTTGTTAAATAAGGTGTGAAAGGTACATTAGGATCATCTGTTTCTTTCACCAAGACATACCTAAGCAGATCAAGGTCTTTTTTGAAGTACCAGGCAAATTTGTGTGTTTGCTCTTTTATTAGGAGTCGATGCTTCTATATATTGCATCTTGAGACTTATGTTGCTGATCGACAGGTTCCAAAATAAATGGAACAACACTGCCATCCGTTTCAACCAACCTTTTCTTAGCGCAGCAATGGAAGCTTGTTCAGCAAGCAACAATAACAGAAACTGTTATTAGGGTTTCTAGGGTTTTATGATTATGTGAATTAGAGAATGAAAAGAAAGAGTGAGTGAATTGAATTGATAGAATGAATTGTATTATTGAGATGTGGAAAATTGTACAATGAATGGGCTTATATAGAAGCATGTGTTAGGTTACTTGAAGCACAAGTAAAGTAACAACCCTAACTCTTATTTTCTAAAACTCTAACAAACTTCAAAACAAACTAAAACAAAGTGTGATAATCAACTAAACATGATTATCACTAATGTAAACTTGAATTAACAACTAAACTAACATCCTCCCTTAATTCAAGTTTCCACTTCCTTCATGCCAATCAAACTTGTCAACCTTCAATGGCTTAATGAATATGTCTACAAGTTGTAGCTCAGTAGAGCAATGGACAATATGCAGTGTTCCCTTGTTCACTTGCTCCCTCAGAAAATGGAACTTAGCTTCTATTTGCTTCTTCCATGCATAACTGGATTTCTTGCTAAGCTTAAAACATATTTGTTATAATGCAATAGGTTTGCTAACTTCTATCTCCATCTCCTTGAGTATATTTTCAAGCCATACTGCCTGACATGCTGCCATACACCCTGCAATATACTAAGATTCACAGGTTGACAATGCTACAACTGGTTGCTTCTTAGCACACCATGAAATTGGGGCATTTAGAAACTTGAATAGGTACCCTGAAGTGCTTTTCCTATCTTGCTTATCTCCACACCAATCAACTTCATAATATGCCATCAACTCTATAGAACTTTCATTCAAACACTTGGGAAATAGCTTGCCAAACTACAGTGTTCCTTTGATGTATCTCATCACTCTTTTGACTTCTAGAAGATGAGATACTCTTGGTTCACTCATGAATCTACTGATTATACCAACTACATATGCAATATCAGGACTACTATTGCATAGATACCTCAGTGATCCAACTATTTGCTTGAACAATGTAGGATCCACAAGTTCTTCTTCTTCATTCATCACCAGTTTCAGATTTGTCTCAGCAAGTGATGATGTGGATTGCAGTTCATCATATTGAACCTATTCAATATATCAGATGCATACTTCATTTGATGCATTACAAGTCCCTCTGTAGCTTCAGTAAATTCCATGCCTAGAAAATATGTCAAGTTTCCTAAATCTGACATTTCAAACTCATTCATCATCTGAGTTTTGAATACTTCTATCTCTTTCACATAATTTCCATTTACTATCAAGTCATCAACATAGAGACATATACATAATTGATTGCCTTCAATTCCTTTCTTCACATATACACCATATTCAGACTTGCATTTGACAAATTCTTGTTGCACAAGAAAACTGTCAATTCTTTTGTTCCAAGCTCTTGGTGCCTGCTTTAATCCATACAATGCTTTGTGTAATTTATACACCATATCCTCCGCTCCTTTGATTTTGAAACCTGGCGGCTATGTTACATAAACTTCTTCATCTAGAGGACCATTTAGAAAAGCATATTTTACATCCAAATGATACATTGGCCAGTTCCTTCCACAAGCTATTGCAACTATCAATCTCACAGTCTCTAATCTTGCTACTGGGGCATAAACTTCAAAGCAATCCATACCCGTCTTCACCATTTGGCTTCAATTTCAACTTGAAAATCCATTTCACATCTATTGGTTTCTTGCTAGCAGGCAGTTCAGTAGTTCCCATGTGTTATTTCTGTTGATTGAGTTCAACTCTTCAATCATAACATTCTTCCATACATCTTCATTCAATGCTACTTCATAGTTGATTGGTTCTGCATCTGCTAATAGTTCAAAGTGAACAAATTCCCCTTCTTCATTAACTAGATTATTTGGAGTAACTTCACGTCCAGCTAATCTAGTGGAAGCAAAACTCAGTCTAGCTGAAGTAGTAATGGCTTGAACTCTTTAACATGTACTTCAGTTTGAACTTCAGTATCAAGTTGAACTTGATCATCTTTCTTATTCCAATCCCATGATTCATTCTCATAGATTTTAACATCTCTACTAATCACTATTGAATGATTTAGAGGATGATATAACTTGTATGCACCTGTTTCATGATAACCAACCAGTGTCATAGGCTCACTCTTGTCCCCCAACTTTCTTCTCTTTGCATCAGGGATATGCATATAGCATAATGAACCAAAAACTCTTAAGTGTTTAGCTGACTGCTTGCATCCTAACCAAATTTCTTCAGGAATTTGATTAAGCTTCTTAGTGGAGCATCTGTTTGAGATGTATACTGCAGTTCTTACTGCTTCTCCCCAAAATGTATTAGGCATCTTCTTCATCTTTAGCATACTTCTAGTCATGTCAAGTAGGCTTCTATTTCTTCTCTCAGCCAAACCATTATGTTGTGGAGTATAAGGAGCAGTGACTTCATGCACAATACCATTATCTTCACAAAACTTTTCAAACAACTTTGAGGTATACTCACCACCACCATCAGTTCTTAAAATCTTAATAGATTTTCCACTTTGTTTTTCTACTAAGATTTTAAACTTCTGAAACATTTTAAATGCTTCACTTTTGGCCTTAATCAAATATAACCAGAGTTTTCTGCTAAACTCATCAACAAAACTGATGAAGTATTTGTTGCCCCCTAATGAAGGAACCTCTAAAGGACCACACACATCTGAATACACAACATTAAGTAGCTCCTTTGATCTACTAGCAGTACTTGAACTGGATGCATTTCTAGGTTGCTTGCCCAACAAGCAAGTATCACAAACTGTGTTAGGTATCTTAATTTTAGGTACCCCCAGAATCATATCTTTATCAACTAATTGATTAAGACCTCTAAAATTGAGATGACCAAATCTATAATGCCATAAACAGATATCTTCATCTTTTACCATAGCAGATAAACATTTCAACTCTACAACTTTCATATTGGTCTGAAAAGTTCTATTATTTGCAAGAGGAGTTTTCAATACTAACCTTTGATGTTTATCAAACAACTTCAAAGTGTTATCCTTCATAATAACTGAATATCCTTTCTGAATGAATTGACCAACACTAAGTAAATTGCACTGCATTTTAGGGACATAGAGAACTTCTTCAATTATTGCCATTTTTCCATTCTTCATTCTATAGCAATCTTCCCCATTCCTTCTGCAGTTAAGGTTCTATGATCTGCAAGCTTCACCTTTGTAGTTTTTCCAGGATCCACTTCTCTTAACCAAACCTTATTTCCAGTCATGTGATTAGAACAACCAATATCTAAGAACCAACTTTCTGAATTGCAGCTCTCAGTACTAGTTGTTGTAACCATCAACATTAATGAATCATCTAAATCATCTTGTGCAACCTTAGCTTCCTCTCATAAGTGATTCTATTTATTGGATAAAAAATAACCAATAATAAATGATCCATTAGATCTTTAAAATAAGTTGGATGGATTTGATACATCCATATTTTTTATTGGATGGATTGAATCCAATCCATTAAAAAGAAATTGTTTTACGGATGGATTGAATGGATTTTATAGTGGATTGACCGATGAATATGGATTTGATGGATCCAATTGCCACCCACGGCTTTAATCAATGGTTACCTGCATAGCCCATTTTTCAAGATTGCCATGACGTAGAATCTTACAACCATTATCATCCTTAACCTCCTTAAGTACATTCTTCAAAATGGATGGAAATTTGACTCCCTTAGGAGCCGAGAATGATAGCCCCATTGCTTCACCAGGTCCAGAATAAGGTTCCTAAAAGAACCAAAATTAAAATCAGTGAACTAAAAGAAAGAGAATGAAAACTGAAATTCAAACAGAAATCCACAATCCTGGCCAAGGATCACAGCCTTAACAGAATGAAAAGGAATAGTGTTAAAAGCATCGAAAATCAAATGCGGAGGAGGATATACAGAATCTTTGAAAGCAAAATACTCATTTCCGATGAACATGCAAAGAGCAGGGGCGTAAGGTTTCTGAAATTCACCAGGTAAAGCTTCCAAATTGAATTCAAAGAATTCTAACGCTGCATCTTCTTAAATGTTCAATATCATAGAGCAATTTTTTTGTTTAATCTTTTCTATTTCTTGTGAAAGAAGGCTAAGATATAGTAAACCACAGATAAATAGATCATACCGTACCACTTTGTACTTGCTGTTAGATCCACTAAGAAGTTTTTCTGTTTCGAATTTATCTGCTTCTTCAGAACTCTTTCTCACATCAAACATTAGAGTACCCAACTGTTCTTTCGTAAATTGTTATCATCAAAACTTCAGAGACATTGTTCTAAAACCCACTTTAGTTCAATAAATATCTTCATCATCATTATACTATTTGGAACAAAATTATGAAATAACTTGGTCAATAGTTGAAATTTAATTTGATAGTAACTTTTTTTTTGTCAATGTGGAACATCGTGAGAAATTGAAGCACAATAAAAATCTCAAAAAAAATAAAAATGATATCATACCATGGAGTTTTCATTGCAAAACTTATCATAACTCTGGGTTCTTATACTTGTCTTATCGTTGTCAGTAAAGTAATTTCTCTTAATCAAATTATGTCCTTACATTGTTTGATAGTTTGTTATAGCATTATTTGTTCTCATCCTCTCAACTCTCTTTGTGGTTTAGTGTGTCTGTGAGTTTGTGTGATATGTCAACTGATATCCGTTGATCCAAAATACATGAACCAATGTTTTTCAAGGGAATTGCTGGATATCGCGAGAGATTATGATGCGAAGATTTCACCACCGTATATATGCCAAATATTATTCTTAAATGATACGCACGACACGACTTTCCTTGTTTTCCGGTTTGGATGAAATTGAGTTGGTTATAAACCTTTACGGGGGAGCAGTTTGGGATAAAGTGTATATATCGGGACAAATAGCAATGCTCATTTTACTCTATTCATTTGACTATGAATTATTGAATTGATGAGATCAATGTTTATATGACTACAAATTTCAATGTGTTACCTATGTTGGTCACTTTGTTGATACAATTTGCATAATTTTAACACAATTGTAATCGTATCTCATATAAGTTATATCATCAAAATGTTATAAGATATAATCATTACTCAGAAGGTTATAAAACATAGTCATGACTCAAAACCAATTCAAAAGGTATATAACATAGGTTTTCATTTACATAAACATTCATCAAAAGGTATAAAAGAATACTAGGTTTCTAAATTACATTGTGCCTATATATGAGCTGGTTGAATATTGTTTTTCATTGTTTGAATCTGAGAAGCAACTGACTGTGAAGTGGTTGCGGGGTTGTTGTGTATGAGATCCAATAAGACAACTTCAAGATCCTAAGAACTTATCAACCTTAGCATTTGCTGCTCTAGGCAAGAATTTCATGCAAATAGGTGGCTGCACTCCAGCAAGAGCAAGAAAAGAGCTAGGAAGTGACCAAATTCCATCTCCACATATCAAACCAGAAGCAACAGCTGATCCAAGTGCATCAGCCTTAGCCCTATCAACCTTCTGCCAAATAAATAATATCAAGCTTCCAACACACATATCAATAGCAAAGTAGCTTCCAATGTAAAATGGTATAGCCATAGCCATAGGAACAGGAATAAACTTGGAGTATTTCTTTCCAACCAAGTCGCGAACAAAATTAATAATTATGGCACCGAAGAAAAACACGATGCAGAGTACGAGGCAGTTTTTCGGCAGAGCCGAGAATCCGTCCACACCTAGTATTGCAATGTTTCGGAAAACAAGTGCGTACGGTGCAGGGTATGCTGTACCAGGTTGACCAAGAGTACCGAAAGCGTTGTAGAATAGCCAGAAAACACACGGCGATATAACACATCCCATGGCAGTTCCAATAACTTGGCTCACAAACATTGATCTCGGAGAAGCCAATGTCATGTAACCTGTTTTGAAGTCTTGCACGAGATCAGAAGCTGTTGAAACAATGTTCATCATGACACCACATGCTGCTAAACCGGCTAGGACACCGCCGTTAGCTGCACCTGCCCAAGCACCAATAGCAAAGATGGCTAATTTTCCGTAAGTCGATGCAAGGGACCAATCCGTTAGTCCACAACCATAGGCATTGCAAAAGGCTAATGCGGGTGCAATGATGTAAATGCAAATGATGTAATACCACTTTAGCTGGTGGAAAATGTGGGGGATAGTAATGATTGAGATTATTGCAATTATGACATAGCCTGAGATTGCGAACCATGAGGGGATTTGATCTTTGAGGAACATCTCGGTTCTGCGCTTGTCATCGAATGAAATTGTAGGTGGGAGAGGAGCATTTGGATCATCAGGTTGTGCTCTAATGTCTTTTTTCTTCCATTGTTTTTTCAAACCTAAAAGAGTTGTGCCAAGAACTTTCACAAAGTTGTATAGACCATCACCAAGGATCATTGCTATGGCTATGAAAACCTGTGATTTAAAAAGAATACAATTAGAAAACTACCAAAAGAATACATTATCAACCAGTCGCGTTGAAAAAGATCTATTGCATCAGGGTATCTCCAAATTCCAGTTTTGTACTTGTTTCAATCCAATTACTATTTTTTTATACCAATTCCAAAGTATACTTACAAAAAGTGGAGTATTGTCAAAAATGTAGATTTTCGCCTACAATTTAAAAAATTGAAATGTAGAAAGACAAACTTACTTTGTAACCTTGAAGACCATGTAAGCTGCTTTGTTTGAGATCAGAAGGGAACCAATCTCCTTTTTTAGCACCAATGAGAGGCCACATGACACCCCATGAAAGAATTCCACCAATCAACAGCGAAATATTGATTATATATGGACATATCATCCCAACCCCCACATAGGTAGCAGAAAAATCAAAGTAGAACCTGTTATGTACATTAAATAATAAATGTTAGATAAAAGAAAAGGAACTTAAATACATATTAATCTATTTTATCAAAGCAATATTATCTAAAAAAGTTGGCAACTCATCATGCTATCGAGAACATAGAGGTTTCAGTTTCGGTCAGCTTTTATATTGTGTAGTTTATAAATCCAAGCAACAGAGTTAATTTTTTTTATTTTTTATTTAAATTCTCTCATTAATAAAATAAAGGCGAGTTACGTACATATTTTGATAGGCTTCTAGACCAAATGTGGGGAAGTTTGTAAATCCGCAAGCATCACCAGCAGTGAAAAACCATTGGAAGAAACCCCACAAGAAGCTAAAGGAGAAGAACTTTCCAAGTGCTTGTACTTGCTTCTTTGCTAGTTTGGCACCTTCAGATGTATGGAAACTGTTGATAAGATGAGCTGTTGCGGTACCACTTGGATATGTCAATCCGAAGTCAACAATCATAATCTGCAACAGGGAAACATTAAATTAAAACTAAATGTTTGGACTCATTCCCATCCCATGTTTTAAAAATCGATTTAAACATCGCTGCAACGAGGTATCCAAGTCATGAGTCAATTTTTTAAATATAGTTCATTCATATGAAAGATATATGTCATGCTAGCAAATATTTCAATGCAAAATCAAATAATTAAAAAGGCCTATATTCTAGTGTTGAAGGTTGCATTTTATTAAGGTATGATGTAATAAGTTAGTGTACCTTTCGGAGTGGAACCACTGAAAAGAGACCAAGAAAGCTAACAACAAATAGAAATGCAATCATCCATCCTAAACCAAGACTCTTAACATCATTGGCAGTGTCAAATTCTGGAATTTGTTTTGCAATAGTTGGACTCATTCCAAACAAGTAGCTACCAAACCCACCTACACAAACAAATCAAGTAAAAGATTTGTCAACAACAAACAAGATCATTGTATCAGAACTGCAATTAACTATTAGAGCATAAACTCGTTCAAAAAACTATTAGGGCATAAAATATTTATTCAACTCAAAGTCAAGTATTAAATTGAAGTGAAGTAACATCTACAATTAGGTTAGAATAATTACCGCTGAATGCAATCCCACTAGCAGCAACAACACAAGTCTGAATAACAGTGTTCTCCTGTCTGGTAAAAGGTTGATTAAGCCAACCAGCTTTCTCAAGCAACGTGGTCCATGTCTTCACAAAGAAAAACCCTAACAACCCAGCAGAAACATTCAACGAAGGAATAATCCCAGTTGTGAGATTCAACTTCATCACGATAAACGTGAACATCACCGACAACATGAGACTCACAAATATTGCCCTAACGGTAACCTGTTTCTGCCACGTTGGAACAGATGTTCCTTCAAACCCTTTTTCCACAGAAATCTCCTCGAGTTGTTCATCGTTCGACACCGGTGCAACCGCAGCGGTGCTGTGGCTTTCGACGTCATAGGAATCTTGAGACATTCTTTGACGATGAAAATATGAAAGAAAACGGTGTGTTGTATTTTGATATTGTTAATGTTAAGGATGTTGAGCTTTGGAGAGTTGGAGTGGTTTATCGAGAAGGATTTGCTGACATGCAAAAGAGTGAATTAAAGTTGTGTGCTTACTTGTGGTATTACTGGTCTATATATACACGATGGCTAACATATCTTTATATTGGTATTTCTGTTAAGAAAATCATGCTTAGTATTTTGAAAGTTTGTTTCTTTAAATCTATCGTGAGTACTATAACAAACTAAATTTTATCAACAACAAAAAAAAAACCAACTAACTATATGTTTTAGTTGCACTTTTTTCTTACGTTTTTTTTCTTTTAAATTTAAATATCATAAAACAAATCAAACTAATTAAATCAAAGAAAAAAATCTATTTTCTATAACAGTGTATTTATTCTATAATCTGCCCATAACAATAAATAAAGAAATTAGAAAAAAAAATGGACTAAATTTTTTATTATTTTGGTTATACATTTAAACAAACTTGCTTTTTTTTTTACTAAAACAAACTTGGTTTTAAGAATGCTAAATTCCCCTAAAAAAATATTATATTGTTAGTGTTTTTGAAAAAGATAATATTTTTTTAATATATTTATTATATTGTTGGTAAAAGATAAACATAGTTCGTTTGTTTTTTGACAAAGATAAATATAGTTTTTTTATGCCCACAAAGATAAATTAGTTTGTTAAACATCATCTATAACAATACGCTAAAAGACAGACGCTCGCGATTAGAGAATAAATGCTAGTCATTAACTTTCATAACTATAGAGAACTGATACTAGCGGAAAAATGGAAACTCATGTGCCCGTTTTTCCGTTCTTTTTGTTGTGTCAACGCTTGTAAATTACAAACAATATATGTCACAAGGAAGAGAATTTGAATTGTGACCCTTTAAAAGTTTTGGTTGCGTCTCAAACCTTGTGAAGAAATTTAGATTTAAGAATCTGAAGTATGTATCAAAGTGAATTTGGGTGTGTGCGCTTCTGAACTATCAAATAAAGGAGTTAAGGGATAGAGAAGGTGACACAAAACAATTATCCTGATTCATCCAATGGATCCGTCCAATCCCACTAACTTTGATATTTTCTAATCTGGTGCCTAAGATACCCTCTCAGAGTCTGCACATTTTTTCTTCTTTTCTGATCCACCTAACCATACAAGTTTTGGACAGTCTCTTCAGATTTTAAGCTACCACACAATCCACATCTTATCTTCTATATAAGAGTTTCTAAGTTGTCTTAAGGAAATTTTGGAGGCAAAAAAGTTGTTGCAAATTTCCTAATTTTTTGCTTTTTAAAAAAAAAAATCTTCTATATAAGAGTTGCTAAGTTGTTTTAAGGAAATTTTGGAGCCAAAAAAATTGTTGCAAATTTCCTAATTTTTTGCTCTTGCTCTTTTTTTAAAAAAATAGTCTCATATCTTATATATCTTTCTTATCTTATATATAAAAGTTCCTAAGTTGTCTTAAGGAAATTTTGGAGTCAAAAAAATTGTTGCAAATATCTTATTTTTTGCTTCTTTTTTTTTTTTGAAAAAATGGTCTCATATCTTATATATCTTATCTTTTTTAATAACACCAACAATATAACATTATTATAAGAAATTTTGTTTAAGGGTATAATTGGAATAACAAAAAGGCAGCACAAAAGAGGTAAAATAAGCTACTTTATTTATATCTACTAGCGCAAAGATGGACACTCACATGCTCGTTTTTCCGCTAATTCTATTGCGTTAAAGTTTGAAAATATGAACGGTTTTTTTATGAAACTTTGATTTTGATTAAAATTAAAAATATAAATATTTGTTGTTTTCAAGTTACAACAAACCAAACTAACCATGATTATCTATTTCAATGACATCAATAATATAAAAAAAATATATAATCTAATTTTTTTAAATGACACCAAAAAAAATCTTCGTTATAGAAGAAAGTTATTTAAGGGTATAATTAGGATAATGAAAAAGTAACTATAAATATACTCATCTAGTTTGTTACACTTTTTACATGATAAAGGAAAAAAATCAGTTAGAAATATACTCATCTAATTTGTTACACTTTTTACATGATAAAGGAAAAAAAATCATTAAAAAAGTGTAACAAAATAGAGAGAGAGACACACACACACACACACATATATATATATATATATGATTTTTTTTCCTGTAACAAAACTAGATGAGTATATTAATACTTATTTTTTCATTATCCCAATTATACACTTAAACAACTTTTTATATAATAAAGATTGTTGTTGGTGTCATTAAAAAAAAGAATTTAAATTATATTTTTTTGTTATATTGTTGGTGTCATTGAAATAGATAAAAAAAATTATATTATTTTTTTTTTGTTAAATTGTTGGTGTCATTGAAATAGATAATCATGGTTAGTTTGGTTTTTTATAACTTGAAAGCAACAAAAATTTATATTTTTAGTTTTAATCAAAGTCAAAATTTCATTAAAAAAACACCGTTTATAATTTTCAAACGTTGGCGCGATTAAAAAAGCGGAAAGACGGGCACGTGAGTGCCCGTTTTTTCGCTATTATAGTATAGATAAAAGTGCTTAAGTCTCTTAGATAATTTTTTAGAAGAAAAAAGTTGCGAGTTTCCCTCCTAAACATTTTGGATTTTTTAAATGATCTCATTTCTTATCTTATATATTAAAAAGTTTTTAAGTTTCTTAGATAAATTTTTTGAGACAAAAAAGTTGTTGCAAATTTTCTTCCAAATTTCCTTCCTAATCTTATCTTATATTCCCTCCGTTTTTTTTTAAGTGTCTTTCTAGGATGATTTTTTCGTTCCTATTCAACTGTCGTTTTGGTATTTTAAGGGTATGATTTGTCAATTATACCCTTTGTCAATTATTCTTATACTTTTCAATTAAACTAATTAATGCTATATATTTGGAAAATTAAAGTTTGTTTTGTTTTAAAAAAAAATTTGTTTCTTGTTATCTTCAAATTTAAACAAAATTTTGTTACCTATGATAATAGTTCCATAAAGAGTTAAAATTCTATAAATAACATGAGTAGTACTTGTTAAAAATTTCAAGAGATATGCACAATATTTAGAAAATTGAAATTTGCTTGTTATTAGATCGCGCAAAAAAAGAGGAATTTGTTGAGAACGAGAGTAGTAACTAACAATTGTTTGTTGCATATTAAATTTATTAGAAAGATAAAGTCTGTGAAAAAAATAGGAAATTGTTACTGGATTAACATGAGGGTATAATAGAAAAAAAGTGTGCAAAAATACACTTCGCTATTTTTGTGTTAAAATTCTAAAACGACACTTAAAAAGGAACGGAGATAGTATATAAAAGTTCTTAATTCTTTTAGACAACTTTTTGGAATAACTACTATCTTTATTGGAAAAGATTAAACTCCAAGCATTTTGGTGGTTTAAATCTTATTATGATGTTTTTGATTTTGCGTATTCGGTTTGGAGGTTAAATCTTTTATCATGTTTTCATGTTGTAACGTAATTTTATTTTTCTTTGCTACTTTGTGGTAGTATGTGGATCGTCTTTTTATAATATCCCACGACCAAGTGAAACCATTTTCTATTTGTTAACCATCCTCCATAACTTGTCTAACTTATTTTATTCAAAGTCAGTTGTCCCCGAGGGGCATTCTGACATTCAGCCAATCCTTTAGTATATTCTTCATGTCCAATTCGAATACAAAGAGCATCACCCTTGATGCGGGAACCGGAAAAGGAGCCTCTCATCCGATGAAATGACCTACTGCCCCCTAACGCCGCCGCAAAGGACTGTGAGGTACCGTGACAATCTAACAAGAGTCTGTAACATTCTGAGAAGGTAGAAATCTGTGTCTGCGCGTATGGTGAAATAGTAAATCGAGTCGGAGCCGCAAGTTCAGCTTGCCCATAAAACATGGCGAGGCAAGCTGTGTTGTAACCAAACAGATGTGAAGAATCGAACCAGAAGAAAACATTCATAATTAGATCGCAGGGAAACGCTTTCAGTAAGCGGAATCGCAAAACCCTAGCAAAGCCATGGAAATGCGTTTATTATTTTGGGTTAATAGGTCTTTACCCCCTGTAATATAGGTCATTTCTGATTTTCCCCCTGTAAAATATTTTTTTTGATTTACCCCCTGTAAAATATTTTTGTTTTGATTTACCCCCTAATAGGCCAAACAAAAACGAAAATTTCTTGAAAAAAAAATGAAATTGGTTTTTGTTTGGCCTATTAGGGGGGTAAATCAAAACAAAAATATTTTACAGAGGAAAAACTGAAAATGACCTATATTACAGGGGGTAAAGACTTATTAACCCTATTATTTTCAATAGGATAAAAGCACACGTGAACTCAAAACGGTGAAAAGCCTTGAATTCAATAGGGATGAAAATCCAATCACCGATTGGAATTGGGTGGTCGCAATTCACCAATGATAATATTTGAGTGAGAGAATCATACAACATGAAGAAATTGATTGGCTTTAAAAGGGAATCATCAAGAATACGATCAGGATCGCGTTTAGGGAAGAAAACCTAGCAGAGCCTTTTTTTTTTTTTTTTGCACTGTTAGTGCACTCCCAAAGTTGAAGGTGATTTAAGGGAATCATGGACCAAATAGAAGAGTGGTAATTTAAGGACCAAGTTGAAGTTTTATTCAAAATTGATCACCCCACCATTATTTTCTTGTGAGAATTGCCACTTATAAAAGGAGTCATTTTAGTGATAAGTAATGTTCCTAACAGATGCTTTTGTTGAACTAGCTTTATCATTAACATGTTACGGACACCCACACACATAGACTTTTACTACTGTCGGTTTTGATCTGTCAAACTTGTATAGTTTGTTCTCCTTTCTTTTTACTCCCTTGTCTTATAACAATCATTTTGTTCATTTCATACATATTAAAAAAAAAAAATGTATAAGTGAAAGTGAGTGGAAAATAGTTTTAAGCGTCTTTTTAAGTATTTGTGTATTTTTTCATTATCATAGATGCAAAGTGATGAATGTAGTATTAATTAGAATTATAATTAAAAAAAATGTAATTAGTATTGCATTGAAAAGTGAATTGGATCAATTTTAATAGACAAAACACTTAGTTATTTTGAGACGGAGTGAGTGACAATTTTTTGTTGTCAACTATCAAATGTTTTGCTGAAGCGTTGACCTTTGTTTTAACTTTCATTTTCAAATTTGTCATTGCTTGACTGCCTTTATGGTGGACTAACCGATCAAAAAATTAAAATAAAAAACCACAAAGACCAATAAAAAATAAATTTTACAAAGCAATAAACTTATTTAATATTGCTATAAAATTAAATTGTTGCTACAATTATATCTTTATCATTAAATGTATCACGGAATTTGTATTAATCAAATAATCATAGGCTTGATCTCTAGAAAAACAAGAAATTGAATGACAGATGGAATTAAAGGGAAATAGTTAAAAACAAATATTAAATTGCAATAAAATTAAATTTTTGGAGGCAATCACTCCATTCTTATATGAGTGGGTTCACCACAGTACTTTCTTTCAATAATTATGTAAGATCTTCCTTTTCAACCACATTTTTTCAAACCATAAGATTTGAAGTTGATATTTTATTTAAGGGATTTTAGTTCAATTTCATTTGGATCAATATAATGTTGGCCTACAAAGTCTCTAGAAACATTTAAAAACTTTAAAAATAAATCCAACTGCTTTTTTTAATAAAGATAAATCCAATTGTTAGAAAAACAATTTAATACAAAAATAGTAACCAAGCACTACCCACTTATTTTATTCATGTTTCTTAACTAGAGAGATTTTCATAGACTTAGCTAGCTGAAGGTAGTTTTTAAGTAGCTTTCCATCTGAGAGGGTGTCATCCTCTTTCTGTGGGGTCCATAACACCTCACCAGCCTGTAAGAATTTCAAGGTTATAGTAATAATACTATGAATTGAAGAAATGACACATGAAATGAATGAATGTCTCTTTTAACTTACTAATAAATATTTGCTGGAGATAAGGGATTTAAGCTTTGGTAAGACTTCCTTTAAATCTTCAGCTCCATTGATATCAGGTAGCTTATGTGCTCCTTTAACAGCTACTAATAATATTATCTAGCATAAGACATTTCTCAAATATAAGAAAGAAAATGAAATATATCAAACAGTAAAGATATTTGAACAACATTAAGTGTCTGTCAACGTATAACTCTACCATTCTTCTACTTTATTTAATAGTTTTTTTCTTTATCTCGATTTGCATGCGAGGATTGCAATTGCAGAGATACATTCTGGTCGGATACGGTGTGTGTACACGACAACGTTTTTGCGTTGTCAAAATATCACCACTCCACACAAAATACTATGGTTGAAAACGATGGAAATTTTAAAATTGAGAATGAAACTGTGAAAGTTTATGCCAACGCAAAAATTAAATCAAATCTATGTAAACCACAGATAAATAGATCATACCGTACCACTATGTACTTGTTGCCAGACCCATCGAGAAGTTTCTCTGTTTCGAATTTCTCTGCTTCTTCAGAACTCTTTCTCACATCAAACTGCAGAAAACTATTAGTTGGTTAAAGGCTAAAGCTCTATATAACTACTATTTGGAACAAAATAATGAAATAACTTGCTCAATAGTTGAAATTTAATTTGATAGTAACTTTTTTTTTGTCAATGTGCATTCCAAGAAATTTAAGCACAATTAAAATCTCTATAAAAATAATATCTTACCGTGGAGTTTTCATTGCCAAGCTTATCATAACTCTGGCTTCTTATAATTGTTTTATGGTTGTCGGTCAAGTTAACTAATGTCTCTTCATCAAATTTTGCCCTTTCTTCGTTTGATAGCTGGTTATAGCAATTTTCTCCGTCTTCCTTGCTTCGTGTAAGATCCACCTGATAAAGACATTGTTCATCAAGTGTAACCCTTTTAACACCTATAGGCTATAAGTCTATAACAGTATAACTGATATTGCACTTTGGGCCTAATTGGAAGAAGGAATGAACTTACAGATGAATATCCTGCTATACAGTAACCATGATGTTGATCCAGAGTTTGAATTGTCTCTGTCACAAAAGGTCAAGCAACAAGAAGAATATCAAATACAAAGTTCATTGTTAGCTAGATTATAGAACAAAACATTATTACTTGAGGCTTTTTTTTCAAAAGGCCAAAGAAACTTGTATTAAAACACATCCCAGAACAAAGAAACTCCAAGCCCCATGATAATACTACAATGATGTACCTCAATATAATACTTATAACAAAGAAAAATAAATCAGCAACATGAACTTCTTGCTTGCAGCCCTCAAACCTCAGAACGTGCTCAAAAAACTAGCCACCTTACATTCTCAACTTTTCAGTTTTGAACTGATGGCCCACACCTTTGAAGGTTCTCTCCAAATTGAAAGAAAGAAGTGAAGATAACATATTTCCACTTGTGCATTTGTTTTAGATATCTCTCAAAGCATTAATCAATTTACTGCATAATAGATTGCAAATCAACAAGAAGAATTACGCAAAGGGACAAACCAACAAACTGATTGCAAATCATAATAGATTTCATCCCCTCTCTAGTCACACTTTTCTGCATTCCTCCCGTGTGCATCCTAACACGGCTTGAATGCAACTTCAGAGCAGGTACTGTGCTGCATAGTTATGCATAGTGAAGAATCAAACAAGCCACCAATGTAAGAGCATAACATAATGGATTCCATCCCTTCTCTAACCTCGCTTCTTCACATGAAAATTAATCCAAACAAGCTGCCAAAATTCACACCAAGATCCATCCTTTGAACGCAAAACTGCACAACCCCCCATCTATGATACCATTGAGACATCCTTTCTTGCATTACAAACCCCACCCAGCATTAAAGAGAAGCAACCCACCCTTCTACCACCTCCACATCCCATTGAAATAAGATTTACATCGATTGAACTGCCAAGTGGCCTGCACAACTAAAATCCCCAGCTGCAAGTAAACTGTTCCCACATACTGCTTCCCTTCTCTCCAAAACCGAGCCCTTGGACATCCAAGAATGTTACAATCTAGACTGAAGCAGGTTCGATTCTCCCCAGTGCCAATTTGGGTGGGCTAGTTTAGCTTCTTCAAAAGAAAAAAAAAACAATCAAGACTGCAGCCGATGCAAAATAAGCTAGACCCCCCAAGTCCGAAACAAGCTAATAGATTAACCATGACAAAGAGTAATTGAAACTCGGTGCTTTCGAACTCAACCATTTCCAAGCCAACAGTTAAGAAAACTCGAAAATGTTAGCCACTGATAAAGATTTTGCACAGAAAATACCTTGATTGCTTTCTCTCCATATGGACCAAATACAAGCAAATAACATCAGTTGAAATTTTTAATCTACAACTCTCACACCCTGAATCATGCCTGAGATACAATTTAAGTGATTCCTCCCTCTTTGTGAAACACAACAGAAACACCCATCAACTTTGCAATTTCATATCACACATAATAAAAAAAGTGTGCATTCAAAAAAACAGATGTTTTACGGATTCTTCCACATTCACCGATACAACTTTGACCATCCCTTCCTATAATCCCTCAGTTAGGAAAGTTGACTTTGGAAGTAATTATATTTAGAGTTAACCGCCAAGCAAAAACTACCACCTTTAATGGGACCAAATTATGTCATACCAACGTATGACAATCCTTCAAACACCTACTAGTCGCCTTCCTTAACAAAAGATATGCTGATTTATTTAACAGTGTACTTCCCGACTGAATTTTCACTAAAATTGACTTCATCCAACTCTATTATAAGACCCTTGAGAAATTGTATTTCCCATTGAAGCAACTCTCTCCTTCACCTCAACTCCCACTTTCCCTCAACCCATCTTCTAAGATATACATGCCACTTTTGCATCTTTATCGCTTGATAACAAGAACAATCGACTAAGCCGATTTTGTAAGCTACTGATTGAGGCTACTTGACGTCAAATATTAATAGTAAGAAGAACAACAACCATTTTCACAAGTTCGGCATACCATACAAGATTATAAATATAGGACTATATTTGTTGCCTAAATTACCAGAATTCAAAAAGCTTGTAGTAGTATTAAATTTGCTTATAATTTGTATTGGTTTACAAGCTAACCATTCAGTTTATAACAGATAGTTAGTTTGTTTTTTATCACATAAAAATATACAAATATGAAATATGTAAAATAAGTAGAGGTATTTTGATAAAAATATCATTAATGTTGTTGAAAATTTGAAGGAGTCCGATTATAAAAGATAAGTAAATTTCTCAAAAGTGTCATATATTTAGGATACTATAAATGTACTATAAAAATATTAGAATCAACTCACCTTTCAATAAATTGCAGACACCTTCTCGAGAGGATGTATTAGCAGCTTCTGCAATCCTAGCTAGATCCCTTTGTATTGTGCATCCTATCTCACCCAACATTCCAACCTTAAACAACAGAAACAAAAACATTTACATATATCTTACATTTACTACCTATGAATCACTAACACATACATCGAACACTCACACATCAAAATTGATAACGAGTTGGAAAATTTGAATTAATTGAATATAATCAAATGTGATATGTTAGACAGACACCAAACATGCATTCGATCAGAGGTGTCTGTATCTATGAAGTACAGACACAGACATCGAACTATGACACCGACACTTCCACACTGGTAATAATATGAGAAAATTGAATTTTATTTGAACGTAATCACATTTGTTGGTGTAGACACCGACACGTGTTGGACACCAGACAAGTTTTTGATCAGAGGTATCGGTGCTACAGAGGTTACTACTAGTACTAACAATAATGTTTTATGTTAAAAACCTGAAGCTTGAGCACAGTAACTGCATTCCTATTCCCATTAGCATCTTTATTCCAAAATCCAACAAAAAAGATACCAAATACAAATACCATGAAGAACACCAAGGGTCCATTTCCACCACTTGCAACCTCATCACCATCATGATGAGGAGGGGAATCATACATATGATGATGTTCCCTTACACGTTCAGAATCTGAGTCACTGGTGAATGAATCAGAGGAGGAAGAATCTGAATCGAAGAAGCTTCCTCCCGCAACACCTCCTGAGGAGGCTGAAACTGAATTAAGGTTCCATGTTAATGATAACAACGCAATTAGTATCAAAGCAATAACACTTTGAACGTGTTTTCTTGAGAAAATCATTTGTGTACAATCAAATTGAGTCTTTTTATTGTAGAAGAAATTGGTGTGATGTTTCATCAAAAGTTTATGTGATTTGGAAGGAAATTGTGTGTCATATTTGGTTGAGAAATGAATTTGGCGGAGATTGAGGATCTTAAATTTTTTTCCTTTCCAGTATTTTTTTATTCTTCAAAAAAAATCATTAATTTATTTTTAATTTTTTCAGGAAAAGTCATTTTAAGGACCCGTTTGGATTAACTTATTTTAGAGTTTATATAAAACAGCTTATGCAAATAAATATGTCTTTATGTATTATTTATAAGTTTTTAAGATAGTTTATGAAAAAACAGTTTATAAGGATACGATTTTCGTTAGTGAGAACTTATAAATTAAAATAAAAACTTATTTATTTACGTAAGCTATTTTTCATAAGCTTAAAATAAGCTCAAACCAAACGGGACCTAAGTCTTTATTCAAAACTTTTTTTATTATTATTTGCAGGTTAAATATGTTTTTAATCCCTTTAAATATACTAACTTTTTATATTAGTTTTTCTAAAAATTTCCGTTGACTTTTAGTCCCTATAAAATTTTCAATCATCAATTTTGATCTTTATCTTAAGCCAATTTATGTGTAGTATTTGTATTTTTAACGAAATCGTGTAGAATATTACAAAATCTGTCCAAAAAAGTAGAATTTTTCAACAAAACATAAATTAAATATTAATTTTTAACCGCAAAAAAATATAAAAATTCATATTTAATTAATGTTTTGTTAAAAAAACTCTATTTTTTTCGTGAGAGATTCTTATAATATTATATATTTTTCTGCACATTTTTATTCGAAAATATGAATTCTACATACGAGTTTACTTGAAAAGATGGATCAAAAGTGAAGACGGAAAACTTTTGGGGGACTGAAAATCGGAAAGAAAAAAAAATTAGAGGGACTAAAACGAAAAGTTAGTATATTTAGGGACCAAAAAAATATTTAACCCTTATTTTTGTATTTTATTATTTTTCTCTTTTTGAAATTTGGGTTAAATATCTTTTTAGTCTCACAAACTTACAAGTTTTCAAGTTTAATTCTTATAAAAAAATTATTCACTTTTAGTCCTTATTTGCATTTATAGGGACTATTTTGGAGGATCATAAGTATCAATATTTTGTAAAAAGTTTTCAAAATAAGGGTTATTCTTACAAACTACAATATTACAGGGGACTAAAATCACCATTAAAATTTTATAAGACAAATTTGAAAACTAATTATTTTATAGGGATTAAAAACATATTTAACCCTTTAATTTTTAAAGAAAGATTTAAATGAGAAATTGGTTTGCATAGTGTTTCATACAAAGTTATTTTAACAATTTCATCCTCTTAGGAAGACTTATTTTGGATAGTAAAATTTTAAAAAATGCTTAAAATGATAAGCAATTTTAAATAGTTTCTCTTAAAAATCATTCTTGACATATATCTTTTTGAAAAATATGTGAGTTTTATAATTTTAAATCTCTAACAATGTATATCTATATTAATGGATGCCAAAATTACTCCTTTTTTTCTGTGGTGGCCAAGATTTAAACTTGGACCTTACATATATTATGCATTATTCATACCAACTGGGTTAAGCTCACGAGGATCCAAAATTACTCTTTTAATTGATAAGAGATGAGTTTCAAATAATATTTATTATTTTTGAGTAAATTTTCATAAAAAAAAAAAAAAACTTTTCTTTTTTTGAAGGGCATAAAAATCATTTCTAAAAATACAAAGAAAACAAAATCAGATTATTTTAAATCTATAATGAACGGGCTCATAGACTCGCAGCATACTAATTTCCCTTTCAATACAAATTGTCATGATATCATATAAGAATAAAAAGTAATAAGTCATTCATTTTCAAATGTATCATTATTCGAAGAAAATTAAGTGTTCATCAAGTTCTATTTAGTTAAGGGTTTTTCTATCATGGGCAAATTTGCATATGTTAAGAAATTTAAAGTAGTAAGTTTGTATTGAAACTTGAACATTTTGTATTGAATATATAACTTTTTAATAAATAGTTGTGGTTTTTCAATAAAATATTACTACTTTTGGTTTCTTTAACAAGTGCAATGTTGCACATGTTAGACAAACCTGTTAGTTAAACTAACACATTAAGAGGAAGAAGATAGATGTGTCATACTTTCATTGTGTTTTGACTCTCTCTTTTTCTTTATTGTTTTGATTTTCGTGTTAATACTTACATTTATATTTTTAGTTGTCTTGCAAGTTGTCACAAAAATGATGTTTAAAAAAATGAGTTGGTTATAAATATTACAGTCACTTAGATTTTTTATTTGTAAAAAAATTATGAGTAAACAGAGAGCTTTGGGCATGATGATTGGGAGTCTTTTGCAACAAGATAAACTCCCAACTTTGGATCAAATGAAAAATAAAACTCATTTGCAAGTTGATCATTGAGGCAAGCAAGTGACGGTCGACTGGAAAAGAGCTCAACACCATCAGCAGTCTTCAGTTACTACTACAACACCTTGTCCGCAGCTCAATGCAAGGGGCAAACCTTCCATTAGTGTTTTGCAATTTAAATGTCACTCACTTTGTGGACCTCGATCTCATAGGGTTTAAAATATGTACTCACTCCGGACTTAAACATATAAACAAAAAATATATGTATTTGGTCTAAATTTTGTATCGAATTCTAAACATTTAAAATCTTAAAAAATAAATCCAACTGCTATTTTTTACAAAATCAATTCAATTACTAGGAAAAAAATGAATACAAAAATGATAACCAAGCATTACCCAGTACCCACTTGTTTATTCATATTTCATAGACTTAGCTAGCTGAGGGTAATCTTTATGTAGTTTTCCATCTGAAAGGGTCTCATCCTCTCTCTGTGGGGTCCATAATACCTCACCAGCCTGAAAGAATTTCAAGGTTATATAGTTATACACTTATAATATTGAAGAAATTAATGTAATAACATATGAAATGAATGTCTCTTTTAGCTTACTAATAAATCTTCCCAGTAGAGAAGGGATTTAAGCTTTTGCAAAGCTCCCTTTAAATCTTCAGCTCCCTTCATGTTAGGTAGCTTATGTGCTCCTCTAGTAGCTACCAATATTGTTACCTAACATAGGACATCTCAAATATAAGAAGAAAGTAATATTCAAAATTTACAGTAAGAAGTCAAAATGCCATAGGTTACATGTAATAGGAATAGCCACAAATTAAGACAATTATGTAGCCTTTGTGAATATCTCAAGGATTCTTCCACTTAGACTAAAAAGATGTTGTAAAATAGAAGTTAAAATCAAGTTCCCTATCCAAACAAAATATGAGGCAATATTGAACCACCAAGGTTCTCTCTCTCTCTGATTGGTGGTATTTATCTAAAGATAATCCAAGGAAACCTTGATCCTACTGCTTTCAAATGCAGACATCTTCTCATGACCCGTCCTTTAACAATGAACCATACGCTATATGAATGCTTCAGTCATTCATGTGATCCAGAAAATATTGCATGAATAGTCTGTGTGAATGAGTGCTTACTCCTTATGTTTAATTGAGGATTTATTTGAAGATATCAAACATTAGGAAGATTCATGAAAATTGTACAAGTAATAGTCTCAAAGGATCGATGCTACTAAAAATGAACTACTGCATTCATAAGTAATTGGACATAAGTATACTACATTGGTATCACATTAGAGCATGGATTGGTATGACATTAGAGTATGGAAACAACTTGATTTTTTATTTTTGAAAGCATCCAATCGATTCATGCATGGTTTAAAAATTGATTCTTTTAAATGCTGAATATAGTCAAAGTAGTAGAGGTTTACATCTACTAAAAAAATTAAAATGGCAAGCTAAATTGATGCTGCAAATGTCAAATCTTCCACTTGCAACATCACATTGTTAAAACATCGATGATCCATTACTGAGCAAACAAGGATAAAATATTATGGCATTAGGACACGTAGAATTCTACTTATTAAAGTGATATAGTCTTGAAAACGAAAGAATTTTCTGTGCAAGTTCATACCTGCCGGAACCACGGTGAGCCAACGTGATTTTCCAAAAACTACATAATGTAGCTTTTGCAAAATATGATGACTCGCCCTCTGATACCAGATACAGAATTGAAGGTGAAAGTTTATGGTAACTCAAAAATAAATCAAATTTATGAAACCCAAAGAAAAGTAAATTATATCATACCACTATGTACTTGTTGTCGAACCCACTGCAAAGTTTCTCTTTTTCAAATTTCTCGGTTTCTTCAGCACTCTTTTTTACATCAAACTGCAGAGAACTAGTGGTTAGTTAATGATTAAAGCTCTATAAGTACTATTTGAAACAAAATTAAGAAATAGCTTGTCCAATAGTTGAAATTGAAGTTGATAACTTCTTTTGTCAATGTGCATATTATAGAAACCTGTAAAGTTTCTGCAGTGAAATCTCAGTCACTCATTTTCAGCAGTGTCTGATGATATCAAGCCATTAAAAGAGTTTCTGCAGTGTCACATGATATCAAAGCCATTAAAAGAGAATTGAAGGGTGAGGATTTCCACCCAGTAAACACCTCACGAGAGAGGATCTGTTCCCACATATTACTAGAAAGAAATCGAAGCACATTTTATAGAGTTAAATGGTCATACTTTGTCAGTGTAAAACAGTTTTATGCTGACGTTCAATGAGAGTCTAACATTTTTCCATGAGTTTCAAAATAACCATCCAGAAGGGGGTATGACATGGCAAAGTAGTGGATTCTCATTGGATATGAGTATAAAACTATTTTACACGGTAAGTACCTGCCCTTTAATTGCTTTAACAAAATATGTTTAAAAATTATATCATACCGTGGAATATTCATTGCTAAACCTATCATAACTCTGGCTTCTTATACGTGTCTTATTGTTGTTGCTCAAGTTAACTAATGTCTCTCCGTCCAATTTTTCCCTTTCTTCAATTGATAGTTGTTTATAGCATGTTTCTCCACCCTCCTCGCTCCTTTTAAGATCCACCTGCCAAAGATTGTTCATCAAGGGTAACCCCTTTAACACCTATTATAGGCTATAACTCAAATTGCACTTCGGACTAAGGAATGAACTTACAGATGAATATCCTGCTATACAGTAACCATGATGTTTATCCAAAGTTTGTATTGTCTCTGTTACAGAAGGCCAGACAAAATCATCAAAATTAAGAAAGTTTGCAGTGGTATTAAATTTACTTACAATTGGTAATTTCATTAAATCCAAACCGAACACGAGATGAATCCGGAATTGGTATAAAGTTATTGACCCATCACACAAGCTAGGGAGTTAACGTGCAACAAAAATAAATACGACATATTACACTAAAGACATAGAAGCCCAAATACTAAACAAACTAGCAACAAAACAGAAACAGCCCAAAACAACCTAGGGACACTATAATGCACCAAAGCTGGAGACCAGAAGCACACAACTCTGCATCTGAACGTCAACTCTAGCAGCAGGCGGCACCAGAATCCTAAATTTTCCCCTTTACACCATAAAAAGGCAGCAGAAGACAGGCCTCGAAAACTGCCGTCCAATGATACTACCACAGAACCAAAACTGAAACTGTCCTGCACTAAAATAAGGCCCCAACGGCACTACAGTGTGAACACTAATCAGCCATAAATCACACCTACAAACTAACTACCTGCTACACTTAAAAACTAGAGAAAACTGCAGCGTCCTGCATCCGGAAAAAAAGCTACAGAAACTCAAACCAAAACCAGCACTAGAAGCAAAACACACTGAATCGGAAGCTTTGTGTCAGCATCGGCAGGACACAGTCAACCAGAATAACAACTAAGCCCAAAGCAGGCCTCTCACACAAACTGACAGCAGCGACCAGAAAACTCTTCACCAAGGACTCCAACCAAAACGTACCCCTCCTCACCCACTCCTTATTTGTATAAACAGTTAATAGGATTCCACCTACACTCATAGAGAAAGCAGTGAGAAATCTTCCCTCCACTCAAACCATCTGCATGACAAAAGTTTGATCTCATTCACCACTTCATTCACAAATATAATCCCATTTCTTGTCTTCCAAATCATCCAAAGTGTAGTATGCCAAATTAGCCTGATCCCCTTTCTTTATTTCTTACCTCTATGTACCCCACCTCGACAATCTATATCAAAATGTTTGTTTTTATTACATAACCCCACCTCGACAATCTATATCAAAGTGTTTGTTTTTTATCCAGTCTCATGTCCGGGTAAAAGGAGAGGTTGTGTTAGTCCTCGATAGACAACATATAACTTTGTCGAATCTCTATAGCCGACCCCACTTAATGGAATAAGTCTTGGTTGGCATGGTCTTATTGTTATATGTCAGTCAAGTAATTTGAATGGTCTTATAAAATAGACAAATAAATTTCTCCTAACAGACATATACAATATAAAAATATGAATTTAATTTATATACAATGTCAGTGCACAAAAGTTCTACACATGTATCTAATGGCGTGTTGTCACATAATTTAACGAGTTAAAAACACATGGCTTTGTCATACCTCATTAACTGATTTGGCAACACATGATTGAATGCAGGTGTCAAACTCAAACTATTGGAAGCAACTCACTCACCTCTCAATAAACGGCACACGCCTTCCTCATACGATGTATTAGCAGCTTCTGCAATCCTAGCTAGATCCCTTTGTAATGTGCATCCCATCTCATCCAACATTCCAACCTTAAACAACAGACACAAAAACATTTACAATGTCTTAGAGATATCACACACTGTCATTGCAGAAACAAGTATAGATGTTTTTGTTAACAAACCTGAAGCTTGAGAACAGTAACTGGATTATCATTATTTTCTTTACAACGACCTACAGCATAAATGACAACCATTATGCCAACGATGATGAGAAACACGACCCCTCCTTCACCATTTGTAACCTTATCATCAGCATCAGGAGAGGGGGTAACATAGGTATGATGTTGCACCCATACACTTGGAGAATTTGAATAAGTTTTGAATGATCCAGAGGATGATTTGGAGGATGAGGAAGAAGAATCTGATTTGAAGAAACTTCCTCCAATGACACCTCCTGAGGAGGCTGAAACTAGGTTAAGGTTCCATGTTAATACAAGCAGTGACAAAGCAATGATACTCGTAACGTGTTTTCTTGAAAAACCCATTTTGAGGATTGATCAATTCTCAAACTCGGGGTGAACCGAACAAGGAGGGTTGTGTAATCAAGAATACGAGAAGACTTGGAAACAAATTGAATCGTATCGTATACTTGGTCAATAAGAAAAGTTGTGATTGGACCAAAATTAGAAGTCACCGCCATTTTGCCCAAATTGATTTCCTGGTGGTTAAGAATTTTTCTTAGTCAATGAGACCCTCTTACAATATTTACCGTAACGAATAATCACCATAATTTTTTAATATATTGAAATTATAAAATCAACGGAATGAAAAGTAATATTTTTTTTTAAAAACAACAATTATTTATTAAAAAATACATATTTAATATTAAATGCATAAGTTTTAATGTAAATTTACTTTTTTTAACTTTTTAATATGTGTAAAATTTTCACGTGTTAGAAAAACTCATTTTAAATTAGTCTCTGTTTATACAATATGTTAATCAAAATGGTCTATATCGTTAAAATAATCTTTAAATGTTGACAATAATTATTTTCTTATAGAGATTAATACAACAGTAAATAAGTACTTATAAAGACTCTTGTAAAAAAAGTACTTGTAAAGATTAAAAGGACAATAACTATATTAAGGGATTTATATGACTATTAATGGAGTATTTTAACGTTAGAAATTATTTTGACTAACGTAACGTAGTGCAGAATCAAAAACCATTTTAGTGCATCCACAATGGAAGTAAACTAAAAAAGGTCCTTAAATGAGGTGACTGGTTTGGTGGGTCTTTGTGTTGTTCTTCCGCCTAAAGCACCTCAAGATTCAAGCAAAATTTGAGTGTCATTATAGTCAGGGTCGACCATGTGCAAGTGCAATAAGACCCTTGGCACTGAGCCTTAAACTTAATGGGGCCTCAAAAATTGAAATAAAACAAAAAAAAGACTTATATCTACAACGCAAAATCCGTCACTAAAGGTCATTTTTCCGTATGTAAAATTTTGAAAGACAATCATTTTCCTATCAATTATACATTGTCCATAAGTAAATCTTTATTTGTCTATAGGTAAAAGTTATAATTGAATCACTGTTCATATATCTAACTATAACTTAATTGTCTATCATTATAAGTGGTGTTGGATTTTTTTTCAATTTTCTTTAAAAGAAAATTGTTAAGATTATAACAAGTCCTCCGAATTGTTGAAGACGACCCTGGTTATAATAAGTTTCAGATTTTGAGGGGTTGAGTTTTTTTTAACATAAAATACTCAGGTGACGAGAAGATAGTGCATTTGAATAAGAGAAACACATTTTTCAATACACTCTTAGATTGATTAAAATTCATATGGGACCTGCTAAATTTGTGGGACCTATACGGTTTGTTGAAGTTCATGTGAATTTTAATCAATCAAAAAAAAATTGTTGAAAAAATGTTTGTAAAAATATGTGTCGTTAACATACATCTTTGAATAATACATATAAGACATGTTCGAGTTTTAGAATCCAAACACAAAAACCACACTATACATTCTAAAATCCGAGCCGGGTCATTTTTGTAGGTAAGAGTGGTGCTAAACGGATTGAACCGGGTCGGGTCCAACAATCCCGGATTTGTTAAACTGATCCATTTGGAAGAGGGTCGGGTCAATCCTATGTCGTCATGTCATGTCATTTTTAGGTGATTTGTTTAAGACAGAGAGAAGAAGACTAGACTAGATTGCTAGAATTTGGAGGTGAGAGAGAACAGCGATGGCTAGGCGGCGAGTCGAGGCTCGGAACGAGTCGTTATTGACTCGGATTGTTGATTCCATATTCGCCTTTGTGAGAAATGCTGAATTTGAGATCCTCTTCTTTCTTTTCTTCTTCATCGCTTATATTCTCTTCAAAGACATCGTAAGCTTCTTCTTCCTCTCTGTTTTTTCTTATAATGATTTATGAACACCCATTTACATCATTTCTTCAAATTTTCGTTCTTTTTCATGTCGGCATCGTGTTTTTCTTCATGTTTGAGAAATTAGGCTAAAATTTTGCATTTTTTTGAATTTGATTAGTGATTACTAAATTGAAAACTGGTTTGATGATTGATTGGATAATTATATAAAAAAGGTAGAGATTCTGACTCCAATCGGAATTGGTATACTATATAGTTTTGGTAAGAAGCTTAATTAAAGCGCTTATCATATAATTGCTTTTGTATAAGCTGTTTCTGTAACATAAGATGAAATAAAGTCAAACTATTTTTATATAAGCTATAAGTTGTTTTTGTAAGCTATATAGAAGAGCATATGAACGCCTCATAAGTTGTTTCCGTCAGTTCTTTCGAACAGATTCACTTCACAAGTTTTTGTATCGGTGGATAAACCCAAATAAGCTAGTTCAAACAAACTCGTAATCATTTATTACAATCAGCATATGATAGGTTTCGGTGTATCATGTATATGAAGCACGGACATCAGACACGACACAGACACACCAACACCAATAATAATTTGATAAAATGATATAATTCAGTGTAATTATAGGTGTCGGTGTCTGACACCAATGCATGTCCGCCACTGGGACCACACCTAATCTGAGAAGTGTTCGTGCTTCATAATTCATTCATATATGGTTGGTTATGATAAGTGGACATTTTTGCAACATGTCACGTGTTCTGCATCATAACTTCCACCCTCTAGTCCCTCCCCTGTTTGTCTCATAATTTTGCATTTAGCAATAAGTTTCAATGACCGTTTTACATAAACTGCAGACATCGAGACCTGAATATAATCAAGTATTTGTGAAGAAGCCTGGTGGTGGTGGACCAGAACTTTGGCCCTTTTAAAGGAATTGATGCTTGGACAGGTTGGATGCCATCTGTGGAGGTATTCTAAGCACACGCCTGTGATGATTTCGCATATTTCCTTTTGTATTTGTATCTTTATATAAGTTTGTAGGAAAAACAGATGAAACTACCACATATTTGTATGATGTTAATGTTACATTCTAGTTAGGTATAGCAAAATCAAGTAAAAAAATGGCGACAATAGATTTTCTGTTGTCTGTCTCTATTTCAAATTGGATGGATTTGTCTCATTCTATATCTTGTTTCGTTTAGCTTAGGAACAGAAATGCTCGGACCCTATTCATGCTCAGTTCTCAAATGTGGTTTACAGTTTACTAATATTCCACGATCCTTATCTTTGACATGAAAGATAAGTGTTTATGTACAGCATAAGCTATAAGCTATTTTTTTTATAATTAGTGAATGTGGTTAATCTGTTTCCATATAAGTTGTGGGTTTTTTTGTATGTTCTCTTAAATGTTTACGCAAGTAGTTAAATGTGGTTTTTTTGTTCCTTACCCCCTTAATTTATCTAAACACAATTTTACATTTAAATACAGTATAACTAGAACCATCATGTTTAGTCCCTTGTTAGCATATCAAACGCACCTAGCCATTGTAAAATTTTCCATCGGAGTTTTTAGCTCTAAAAAGTTTTTTCTCTGAATTTTTTATAAAAAAAATATTTATTAAAGGAATTAACGAGTGATTTTTTTTATAAGGATTAAACAATTTTTTAAAATATTTATAATTAATTAATCCTTTTATTTTTAATCCAATCGGTAACGTAGCAAAAAAAACTTGGGGCAAGCGTAACCTAAATCCCAAAAAACTTTATTTACCCTTTGGAATCACCTATTAGGGTTAGGGTTACTTGAAGAAGTATCAAAGTGCACCGAGATGAAGAGAAACATGGGTCGCAAAGGACGAAGACGCATAAAAAAGAAGAAGACGATGACGACGACTCTGCATATCCCTCATGAATTGATCATTCAAATCTTGCAGAGGTTACCTGTGAAGTCTCTTATTTGTTTCAAATCTGTTTGCAAGTCTTGGTTTTCTCTTATCTCTCATGATCCTCACTTTGCAAATTCGCAATTTGACCTTACCGCCGCAACACACACTCGTAGAATTGTACCTATATCAACTTCACCTCTTGAAACTCGATCTTTCAATGTAGAAGCATCACTTAGTGATGATTTTGCTGTTTCTGCTTCACCAAACTTTAATTTTTTGAGTCCCCTATCTTATATATATCTTAGAGTTAAAGGTTCTTGTAGACGGTTTATATTTTTCCATTGTTATCCCAACCTTTACCTATGGAATCCATCCACCGGAGTTCACAAACAAATACCTGAGTTTATAATGCCTTCCGATAATGGAAATGATTTCTATGGTTTTGGGTATGATCAGTCAACAGATGATTACTTGGTAGTTTCAATCCATTGGGCAATAGATGAAACAACAGATGACTTCCCATAGGATAATTCATCATATTTGAAGTTTTTCTCATTGAGAGATAATACCTGGAATACAATTGAGACAATTGAGGGCACTCCCTCCTCTTATTCAGATGCCTCTCGTACGCGTGAAGCATGGTTGCTCTATAATACGGCTATTCATTGGTTGGCTTGTCGTGATGATTTATTAAAGGATGTTATTCTTGCCTTTGATTTAATGGAAAGGAAACTTTTTGAGATTTCTTTACCAGATGATTTTGACCATGAACATAAACATTGTGATTTGTGGGTATTTGGAAAGTTAATCAGTCTATGGGCTATGAATTATAACAATTATACAATTGAAATATGGGTTATGAAAGAATACAAAGTGCATTCTTCTTGGACTAAGACTCTTGTTCTTTCTGTTGATGGCATTTCCACTGTGTACGTTTCCCCAATATGCTCTACAAAACGTGGTGATATTATTGGAACGGTTGGTAATGGTGTAATGGTCAAGTTTGATAACAAAGGACAATTGCTAGAGCATTGCTCCTGTCGTAAAAATGGTTATCTATCTCTAGTGGTTATGTATACAGAGTCTCTCCTCTCATTCCCTAGTGACAATTAGCCATTTTGTTATGACAGCAAGTAATTTGTTGCTATTTATAATTAGTGTCTTATGTACTTTTCGGTGATGGCATTTGTAACATGGGCTAGTAGTATGCCACACAAACTGATGTAATCTGTTATGAAATATTTATTGGTCGACAATTTGTAGTACGTTTGTTGAAAACTTTGACAGCTTAAATTGTTTTTGTGACTCGGTTTTATTTATGCATGTGTAATTGAGTTAAGTTCTAAAGTATGTTGTAGTCACTGTTTGAAATTATTCTATATTGTCATTTAGTTGACGAGTTTATGCATGTTACTGATCAAGATCAAAATCATAATTACATGACTCTTACTCAAAGCCAATAAATATTTATTGGTCGACAATTTGTAGTACGTTTGTTGAAAACTTTGACAGCTTAAATTGTTTTTGTGACTCGGTTTTATTTATGCATGTGTAATTGAGTTAAGTTCTAAAGTATGTTGTAGTCACTGTTTGAAATTATTCTATATTGTCATTTAGTTGACGAGTTTATGCATGTTACTGATCAAGATCAAAATCATAATTACATGACTCTTACTCAAAGCACTTTATTAGGAATTTGATCGCGGCCATATATGTATTTGAACAAGAAAGAAGGATATGTACTCTAATTTTAATGCCCTCTATTATCTTTGGTTTGGTTGTCTCAGTAGTTAGTATCCTTCCTGCTACCTATCTTTAATGTACTTATTTAAGTTATCTGTGCTACCATGCTCCTCTAATTGTCTGTCTTAGTATCCTTCCTGTTAGCTATCTTTAATGCACTCATTTCAAAGAGTTCCCTAACTTCCACAGATGGTTATACTGTTTGCATCAAAGTTTTAGCTAAATTGACCTTTAAGTGCTAATAAAGAGTTTGTTGATTAACCCTGCCAAACGGGGCCTGCCTCTCTGAGTGTCTTGCACATCCTTTTATTTCAGTTTTCTTCGTTAATTCTTGAGAGGAATTAGTAGCATGCAAATTTCAAGTGTTTATGGATCAGTATGATGCCTATTTCTTTGTATATTATTTGTCCCAAGACAATGTAATAAAAATTATTCACCTGATGTACATTGGATTCAACCCAAAATAATGGAAACTATCTCCCTTGCTGGTTTTACATTTATGTGGTCAAGTAGTAGTATCCACAAACTGGCTGGAATATGTGGTCTTACCATTCCCAAGTTTATACTTCATAGGACTAAGATTTATCGTTGAAAGATAACCTTCTCTTCTAGTTCTCTCCTAAGTCTGTCCGAAGTCATCCTTAGCATTTAGTTGTCACTCGCCCGATATGTAGAGTCACATTTGATATAATTGAAATATAAATTTGTAAATAGCTGGTTGTAGTTTATGTTTGAAGTAAGGACACCTGACTAATATCGGTCACAAATTGTGGGGGATAATAGAGAAACCTCATTATCATTGTTGGTGTTTTAAGCTTTTCTTTGTATCTCTATTCACATTACTGCTAAATGTAAAACCTAAGACACTTTGATGGTTTGAGAATAAACATGCATATAATTTTGCACATTTATCTTGAAGGCAAGTAACATTGACAGAACATATGTGTGGGCATTTACATTTGGCCAAATAAAATACATAGGAAATTTGAAATAAGGTGTTCAGTAACATGTTTAACAGAGTGGGAGGCAGAGAGGAAAACATAATATTTACTGAACACAGTCAGAACACTATTATCAGAGAAGCAAATTCATAAATTGTTTTTTGGCCTGAAGTAGAAACATAGGCAGTTTTATGTTTTAAACTGATCACCAACCTTGGCTGGCAAGAATCAAACACCAAATGAGGATTGGAGTGGAATAAACCTCTCAGTAGAGCATTGAGATGAAAGTGTGTGCAACTTGGGATATGAAATTAGAACAAGTAACTCAGTGGCATTGGGACGAAAGTCGTAAGAAAGAGATGGAAATTAATTAGATTGGGGTAGTGATGCAGACATTTAGGCTTTGTTTGAGAGTTTGGAGGGGAGGGGAGGGTTTTGGAAAAAAGGAAGGAGCAAGTGGAAGAAATAGAAGACATTGGGAGGAGAGGGCTTTGAAGGTTAATTTTTTTATTCATAATACAAAATCTCTCTCATTTGGGGAACTAAAAAATTGTACTGAGAGAAGGTTTTTGAGGGTTTATGTGAAATTTTCAAAATCAATCTATTGTTATAATATTCTTAAAATTAAAAATATATTAATTATAAGCATTAGTTTATCATTCTCTAAAAAATTGTTTTTTGTAAAATGCAAAAGACTTATCGATTTTCTATATATTTCCAACCCCTAAAATCCTCCCTTCCCCTCCCCTCCGAACTTTCAAACAAAGCCTTAGTAAGAAAGTGAAGCATGCGGTGAAACAAGCTATGTGGTTGAGTGGTTCATGATAGCAGTATGTAGACACTGCAGAGATAGGAGTTGTGACTGCATACTTAATTTTTTTTCCCTGTTATTAAATTGGATCCTTTGAGAATAGTCATGATTATTGCAATTCGGATGATGAAAAAAATTACATGAACTAGATGTCAAATCTGCATTCTTGTACGAGACATTGACCGTAAATACTTATGTCATGCTGCCTAAGGGTTATGAGAAGAGATGCTGTGAAACAAGGAATAATGTAGATTAAGAAGAGCATGACTCAGCTGAATTGAGGTCTATTTTTTTCCAAAAGAGTAAGTGTGAGCTAACACTATTTCTAAGATGGAACAAAGGATGCAAAACTCTCATTGTCAGTGTCTATTTACACTAAAAAAGTGTAAGACTAGTGCTGAAATATCCTCAATACTTTTTCATTTTTGGATTTGCTTGAAAAAATTATGCGCAATCATGTGTACCAAGTTTATGTTTACACTATAGAACACCTATCAGCAGAATAAAACGAGATATCTTGTTCTAATATGTCTACAAAATAAGTTATAAGTCCTTTCATTAACAAAATTCTCTACTGTGAAAACTTATCACAGCCCTTCGATTTGCTTTGTTCAAAAGTTCAAAGCGGCGTTTAAAATCATTGTGTGCTAATTTGTTTCCAAAGTTGAAAAGATTTGTGATAATTCATAATCGGGCAAAGAGAGATATTTCAATCGCAAGATAAATATTATCAATAAATATTTTATAACTTCTGATTTTTTTTAGTAAACCACTAAATCCGTTCACACTCTCAAATAGGTCTCCAGCACTATGAATATTTGAAAAAGATTCATGACTCTATCAAATTTTATTTATATTAATCCTTCTTAAGACATGTTAGGAGACATGTTAGAGAATAAATCGATAGTAAATGGTTAAATACGAGGATCAACTTGGCAGTTTAATAGTGTTAGAGGCCTTTCAAAATATTTAAAATATATATGTGAGTAGGGTTGGAAATGAGTCGAGTTGAATCGAACCTATCTGAGCTCGACTCGACTCGTTAAGAATTGGCTCGGTTCGAACCTCGGTTCGAGCTTGACACAAACTTTTTTTTAAGCTCGAGTTCGGCTCGTTTAAAGTTTACGAACAGTTTGGTTCGGCTCATTAGGTTCAATTCGTTTGTTCAAAGCACATAACTTTATGTATGAACTGGACAAAGCTATTATTACACATAGTAATTAACACCGGTATGCAACCACCAAATCTAGTTTAGCCTTCTTGTGTCATAGGTATCTCTTATTATGGATAATCATATCCTCCCTTTTTCAAGCATGTTCCTATGGGGGACCATTTTAGTTTTGAAATCCTTAAAAACTACAACAACATTGTGCATGTCATTGTCTATCAATTTTAATGTAGCTCATTTTTATCCTATTATTGCTAAGTGTTTGTTTTAGTTTTTAAAGTATTATATATATATGATTAAAATATTTTTTTAAGTGATATATATATATATATATATATATATATATATATATATATATATATATATATAATCAAGTCATATTGTTGACCAAATGAGTCGAACTACATATAGATCAAGTTCAGCTCAATTAGTTGACGAACTTAATTTCCAGTTCAAGTTCGGCTCATTTGTCATGAACCAAGTTCGACGAATCAATTGTTGAATCGAACTTTAATCGAGTTGGTTTGGTTCATTGCCAGCCCTATATGAGAGTGTCTTACAAATTTAGAGATCACTTTGGTGATTTACTCAAAAAAAATTATTCACAAGAGTTTTGTTGGATGTCATACTTGTCGATTAGTCAAACCTAGAATTGGGCTTTTTAATGGGGTTGTTCATTGACTGACTTTTGGTCGTGATTTATCAACATCGATGATTGCTATTGTTGCATTTGATTTAATAAAAAAGAAACTTTTAGAGATGTCTTTTCGCGATAATTTTGACCATGATCATACATATTGTGATTTTTATGTATTTAGATAATTTCTAAGTATATGGGTTATGGGGATGATACATTTGAAATATTGGTAATGAAAGAATACAAGTTGCATCCTTTTCTTTTAGTTCCATTTGTACTCACTACTTGTTTTTCAATATGTTCTACAAAAAGTGGTGATTATTATTGAGACAGATCGCAGGAGGGGCTTAAACTATCAAATTTTAAAATAAGTGGGTAATTCTATAAAATGGTTCTTCCTCAATCCCAAATTATGTTATTTTAGTAAATTTTGTTTATTTTAAAGTATATATTATTTTTACGATATCAAAAATGTCTTTTTGAATAACTATATTTTTTGACCTTTTTTTTACAAACAGTATATACTTGAATTTTGGGTATTTTATAATTTTTTTTCAATTAATTTAATAGAAATGCACCATCGCTGCAGGCGTGGGAAGTGGCTGTCATTGTATGTATTCACCGTCGCCGTTGTCACTACATATCATCGTTGCAGGCATGGGATTGTCTTATTTGGTGGCTTTGGCTGATACGTTACGCACTTTAAAATATCTCTCATAACTTTGAATTCCTTGTAAGAAGAGATATTACCAATGTTTCTGCCTCATGAATTGATAATCCTAATCCTCCTAAAGTTACCGGTGAAGTCTCTTATTCGTTTCAAATGCGTCTGCAAGTCTTGGTTTTCTCTCATCTCTCATCCTCATTTTGCAAAATCACATTTTCAACTTACAGCCTCAACCCACAATAGTAGAATTCTGTTCAGAACATCAACTTCTGAATTTCATTCTGTAGATTTAGAAGCATCACTTCAAGATGATTCTGCTTTTATACTTCCAGAACCTTATTCAGATCTTAGTATTAAAGCTTCATCTAGAGGCTTTATTGTTTTCTACTGTGCTTCAAACATCTACGTATGGAATCCATCCACCGGAGCTCAGAAACAAATACCTTCGCCTCCTAATGATTATTATTTAAATTTCTCCGGTTTTGGGTATGATCCGTCAGAAGATGATTACTTGGTGGTTTCAGTATCGTATGATAGTATTCCAAACTCAGATGACAAGGTATCCCACTTGGAGATTTTCTCATTAAAAGCTAATGTATGGAAGGAAACTGTGGGTACTACCCATTGGCCTTATTGTAGTAAGATCGTTTCCTCTTATTATCCCATGGTAGACTCGTTCTTCAACGGGGCTATTCATTGGTTGGCTTTTCGTCATGATATAGGTGTTTATGTTATTGTTGCCTTTCATTTAACGGAAAGGGAACTTCTATTGATACCTCTCCCAGATGATATTCACAATCATTCTAATGATATTCACAATCATTCTAATGATCGTGATTTATGGGTATTTAGAGGATTTCTCAGTCTATGGGTTTCGGGGGATCATAAGGTTGATATATGGGTGATGGAAGAATATGGAGTGCATTCATCTTGGATTAAAACTCTTGTGCTTCCCATTGATGCCTTTCCCTACCTTTACCCCATATGTTGTACAAAAAGTGGCAATATTGTTGCATCAAATGGTTGGATTGGACTGGTGAAATATAATGACAAAGGAGAGTTTCTAGAGCATAACTCCTATGATGAAGATGCACCGGGATCCCAAATGACTTTGTATACAGAGTCTCTGCTTTCACTCCCCAATGACAGTGAGCAAGCTTAAGAAGATGACACCAAGAATAATGAGGTATCAAATATTCTCCTTGATCATTTTCTGGATATTGATGATTATATTGTTTTATGAACCATTGGGTGCTGCATTTGTGACATGAGCCAGTATGCCTCATGAGTTGATCCGATATATATGTCACAAAATGTATATTGGTTAAGTATTTGCAATATGCTTGTCGGTAACATTGACAGCTTTGTTTGTTATCCCCTTGCGCTCCCCTTTTTGGTACAATTTGAAACCAATGAAGAAACACTTTATGAACTTACATTTGTTCTAATGAATGTTGTGGTCACTGCTTGAAATTGTTTTATATGTTGCAAAAATTTGAAGAGAAAATAATTTAGCATGAAAGCTATAGTTTTGAGACATGAAGTAATTTGATTCATGAGTTCAAAAGTTTGCTGAGTCTGCTAATTTGGTTGCCCCGCGAGCTCCCCTTTTTAGTGCAATTTGAAACCGTTGAAGAAACACTTTATGGATTCACATTTTCTCTTCCTATATTTGAGATCAATGACCACCTATTAAATTTTGTCACTTCTCTTTTCATTTCGATTTGTTTCTCTTCTAATTTAATCCCTAGGTTGGGTATTGAGTGCAAATTCAAAAAATAATTAAATAAACAAAAGGAAAACCAATTTAATCCACGGTACTAAGTAGATAAGCAAAGTGGAGTTGTTTGAAATTTGGACAGGTCTGGAAAAGTAGAAATACAGATATACTCGTCAGTGTTATACCGTCAGTACTCATCAGTGTTTTTGTTACTTGCATAATCTTTATAATAGGAAGATAAGATCATCAGTAAGGTTTACCAAATTTTCAAGCTTATCTTTTTTCTTTTGGTCAAGTAGCCTAGTGGTTAGAGCTCACACAATTTAATTGTGGAGAAGTGGAGTGTCCAGGGTTCGAACCCCGGCCCCTACATATAAAATGCAATATCCCTACCAACTGAGCTAAGCTCACGGGGATATAACCGACTTGAACATTTACTCTTTTTGGGGTTCAATGGAGTGCTGATTGTGTGTTTTAACAGTTGCTTATGTTAATTTGTTTGATATTTGAAGGGTGAATCTGAAAAATCATTGGTGCATATGAAAATTGATGCGTTCGTTTGTTGTTTTTTGTTTGTTGAATAACATTCTTTTTGTTGTCTTCTAGATGAGGAAACTTGAGCTTGAATTTGGAAGCAAAAATATACACTTAAATGGTGTCGATGTTGCAACATCAGTTGCATCTTCTATCCTATCTCTTATCTCTTATACATTCATTTGAACATGTTCAAAAGAGACAATCCACATGGCATTCAAGAATGTTTCTAGCAAAGCCATTGCCACGTGTCCTCCTCTTTGCAAACCATTCAATAAAAAAATAAAAAAAAAATCTTAAAATAAGTCATTCAAATTGGGTTGACTTATTTTAATAATGTGATATTCAAATGACATTTAAATCACAATAAAATAAAATCGAAACTAAGTATAAAAAATAAAAAGGACTGATTGTTTGATATTTTATATTTTTTTTGTCAGCGACATTAATATGTATATATGTGTGTGTGAGAATATTAAATTAAAAAACAATCGAAACTAAGTATAAAAATAAAAAAGGACGGATTGTTTTTCTGTAGATTATTTTCATAACCTACAAAGGACTAATTGTTCTTCCTTTATTTTATTTTGGCAAGATATTATTTTATACCTACAAAGAATTTGTTTAATAACAAGGCTTAAATTACTAATTAAAAGTTAATTCGGGTTTTAACTCAGGTTGACTTGAAATTGGTAATAAATTTTCTTTACTACTAAATATCTTAATAACATTTTTTTTGACAGAATTAGAACATCTTTTATTTATAACAAGCTATTTGACTAACCTTAAAAAAAAAGGTATTTAATTCGAGTGAAAAATTATTTACTGGTTGGAACAAAAGAAAAAGTTATCAGACTTTATTTACCTTCCTCACGATATTATAAATGAGTGTAGATTTTGTTTATTTTCATCTTACCGTTAAAAAAACAAATTTCACACGTAAATAATTTAGTGCAAGACAATTCAATGGGACACTGCATCTGTTTTTTTTTTTGTGTAGAAAGTACACTAATTCATATGTTATTTATTAATATAATCTTGAGTGATATATGAGTTATTAAAAATTATGCTACTCTTATAACTGTGAAGAGAAAGAGTGTTGATT
>Ga0228711_1000313_pt1 | contig 54100 bp, 42 predicted proteins | sample MedpolnodulmetaG_2_FD_177996 | JGI IMG/M metagenome (GOLD analysis project Ga0228711, IMG submission 177996) | Root nodule microbial communities from Medicago polymorpha collected in Santa Monica, California, United States - brown nodules | ecosystem: Host-associated > Plants > Roots > Nodule... | reverse complement strand
GAGTAATATACTACGTAATGGCTGCACTTGAACTGGGAACTTACGGGTTCTAGCAGGTAAAAAGAGATGAGCCTAAGATAGGGCAATTTCACAATTGACCCATGCTAAAACTCACCATACCTCCATATCTATTGTGTTTTTCAATTAATAAAACGGTGTCCACATCCTCTTGTGATTGTTAGCTCATGCAAATGACCCTACTTTCTTACAATTTTTTGTATCTTTCCATTTTTACTTAATGTTACATTACATCACTATGCTATAAAAATGCAGAACATAACATGTCATTTTCTGAATTTTAATAACTACCTTACTGATTTAGTTTCAGTAAAATTCAATTTAGGCAGGAAAGTGATTAAATAGCAATAAGTTATTATACTATTTTTGAATAGGCAAACACTACCTTTCAACTGCATTATTCAACTGATGAAGACCAACCATATGCAGTATATTTGTCAGTTGTTCATATTAAGGAACAATAAATGTAAACCCTTCTCTTAGCTAACAAACAATTACAATTAAAACACTGACATAAGGTTGTTGTGAGCCATGCAATTACAAGCATGCTACAATGTAGTAAGCATTTCTAGGACTTTCACTCTTCAGTGAAATATTTTTTTGAACAAGAGGTCCATAAAAATATTTAAATTCTAAATTTTTTGTTTTTAGTCCTTGAACATATATAACTTTGTTTTTGGTCCTTGATGTTTTGTTTTAGCCCTTGCAGAATTTGTTCATATTGAAATTAGCCTATGATATTTACTTTAATCCTTATTTTAAGAGACAAAATCAAACCAAATGTTCTACACATATACAAGTATTTCCTCAAGAAATTATTCATTTCACTTTCATACCAAGCATATTGGCATGCACATGAATGTATGTACATATCCTCATGACATATACCAAAATTATTCAATCTTAACAATGATATAGCCTGCAAGTACTTGGTCTTCCCATTTGAAAGCCACAGTTTTGGTGTTCAATTTTGCAAATCCTGCAAAAGCCTATTAGTAGAAGTTTAATGTTTATTTTGCTAGTTAATTTTGCAAAGCCAAAGTTTGGAGAAGAATAATGCTACTGAGTGTATTTTTTCTTAATTGCAAGACTGCCCTCCCTTGTATTGTGGCACCCTCCCTTGTATTGTGGAAGGAGCAAAATTATATGGTTGTAAATTAGTCGTGATCCCGTTGGGATAAATTGCTTCGCAAGATATAGCAATACTGTTTTGAGAAAATGAATATATAATATCATAGTGAAGGAAAAATGACACAAAAATATCCAGGTTAATTTGTTGCCAGAAAACTAAAGATGTATGTAAGTGAAGTAGAAAAAGGAACAACTACATATAAGAACTTAAGTGGAATTTTGAATGGAATGTATTCTATCATGTTACATTGATTAAAGAAATGTTTTAAAATCTGATCAGAGATAAACCAGCTAGTCATTGCCTTAGTATCTTCTAAAAACTGGTTTTTGCATCAATTGGATGTACAGAACGCATTTTTACATGGTCGTTTAGAAGATGTTATATGCAATTACGACATGGAATTAAAACTGATAATCCGAAACTTGTTTGCAAATTACTCAAATCCATATATAGATTAAAACAGTTTAGTAGACAATGGTTTGCAAAATTATCCAATGCCTTAATTTCAAAAGGATGTGTACAATCTTCTTTTGATTATTCATTATTTACTAAGAAATTTGGCAATTCTTTCGTAGCCATTTTAATTTTCGTTGATGATGTTATTATTGCAGGTAACAATCTTCATGAAAGCACATGTATCAAGGCCATCCTCAACAACAATTTCAAAATCAAGGATCTTGGAACATTGAAGTATTTTTTGGGGATTGAAGTAGCTTGCACAAGCACTGGAATTCGCATCAGCCGGAAAAAAATATACTCTTGACATCATGACAGAAACTGGACTAGTTGCAGCCAAGCCCGCCTCCACTCCCATGCGTAAAGGAACCTAACTTCTCGAAGACTCTGGCACCATTCTTACTGATCCTGATGTCTACAGAAGACTTGTGGACAAACTCATCTATTTGACCAACACAAGACCTTGCATATCGTTTTCATGGAATCTTATTGTAATACACCTATATAAACCTATCCATTGTATTACTTTCTTAATTTTTCATGGAATAATATGTCTAAGGAACCGTTCTTCCGGTTGCTAACATAAATAATCTGAAACCACGTCATTTAAGCGAATTCAAGATGCATCAGTTAGCAACTGTTATTGGCGGTTTCTTTGAAAATCAGTGCAGAACTGAATGCACAGTGCCGAAGGCGGCACTATTAGTAAGTATTTTCCGACGATAAAAGTTCCAACAACAAACTGAAACATCAATAAGCACAATAGTATAACCTGAGTATTTAACATTATTCAACCAATTGAGATTAATTAAACAATTGAATACATTTTCTGTTGGTTCCATGAATTCACTATAAAATTTTGGCACACAAACCACGGCACATGAGATCTTATACTCTAGACAAAATGAACAACATATTATTGAAGAAAATAATGAAAACACACAATTGGATATGTTTAACTCAAAAACTACTTAGTAATGACATAAGCAAAACAACAAAACTTAAAAGATGGAATCCCTTTCACACGCCTTGGACCGGAAATTTGCATAGATAGCCCTGACAATTGGAAGAACAGCAACAAGCGCAATCTGAAGTTGTTCCGAGCTACTTGTTCTCACAGAAATTTGTCCACTACGTTTGTTGTTCAATCCAGCACGAACAGCCATCTTATAACTTCGTCCGATAGAAAATTGAGACTGCAAATTCGCGCCTAAAGCCAATTCTCCTCTCCACTTCACCAGAGAAAGACTCAATGAAGATTGATCCTGACCTATTGGAAAATCCGCCTCTTTAAACCGCACTTCTACGTTCGTCCCATAAGCAGAATCACCTTGAGACCTCATAAGCCCAGCACTTCCCATTAACAACAAGCATTTCCCAAGAGCTATTTGATCCTCAACTTTCAATCCAGTAGATACATTTTTGCCCAAAAACGTCGCAGACACACCGGCACAAGTTTTATTTCTTTTGAAATTTTTGAATTTCGTCTCTCCCCTAACGACGTAGGCTAGTTGCCTTCCGATGTTTTGTATTTCAAAGCCAGCCATGCTTGAACCATTCTCTCCATGCTTTGCGGCAACTGAAGACTCCAATTGCATATTAAAGTCTTTCTTATCCTTTGCGACCTGAACGCCAAAAGATGCTGGAAATTTATTGACAATTGCTAGACTGTTTTCAATGGTTACTCCATCGTAACCAAAATCATGATCCCAACCATTCACATCCAACACTGGCCTCGTAAGAAACTGTGAAGTTGATTCTAAGCAACGATATCTAAAGACCGGGTTGTCACCGTCAAAGGATAGTGGCATGATCATATCAGGCAATGGAGTCGGCACTGCATCTAGACTTTCCATATCCTGAGAACCTTCTTCTGTGTAGCCATCATCATTTACATTGGATTTGCCTTTATTCTTCTTTATCTCCCTCATCCTTCTCACTTCCTCTTTCCATTGCTTCTTCTGAAGAAGTTTGACGCGGTAATCATACTCTTCAAAGTATGCTTTCCGTTGTTCTCTACTTAGCTTAGAAACCTGAGATTTCTTAAGTGGCCTAAACGGCAAAAGCCTATCATATTCATCTTCATCATCTTCTTGATCAGAATCAGATAACTCTGCAAACTCCATTTCAGAACCACCGATGTCATTACCACCTTGATTGGATGCGAGTTTTGGATGGTTACGCGGTTGCATCAACCAAGATAGCAAGTGCGGAAGCGATGGAGTTCGAACACGAAAACCAAACAACTTATTGAAATCAAACATTTCTTGAGTTTTGGAAAGGCTAGTTGCTTCTGATAGAATCTTCATTGAGTAGCACAAGAGCAGCAAAAGAGGTCTCCAAGTTTGACCATTAGGAAGCACTTTATGTCCATTTTTATTCTTTCTACAAGAAGGATGATTCTCAACAAGAGCAACCGGATTCATCAAACTCGGATTCATAATCCGCTCATCGCCAATAACATGTCCAATGGCTTGTTGAACCGCGCCAGTTCTCTGAGTCACAAACACATCATAACTCAATGGTGAACCTAATGGACCATCCGGAGGTGCAGTAGCAGCATGAGTCAATGTGATAACAGTATTCCTCCATATCAATGGACCAAATACATCACAAATTGTTCTCAACAATGGCAAATCATTGAGATTCTTAGTTTGTATGTCGAGCCGGTCAACATAGAGAACAATATCAATTGGTTTTTTCTTTGTTAACTTTTGAATCATAGATAAAACTTTCTTGTTGTAACACTGTTCCAATGCAGAAGATTTCAAACCAGGAGTGTCAAAAACCCTAATGCTAACTCCATCAACCATCCCAACAATCTCTTTAATAGAATTGGTTGCAGAACCAAATGCACTAATTTTGGTCTTCACCTTACCAAAGATTGAATTTATAGTAGCACTTTTTCCCACACCTGATTTCCCAAGAACTAGAACATTCAAAGAATGGTTCAAAATTTCTCCCCTAGCTTCAAGATTGAAAGCACTTTCCTCTGCAGCATTAAGATTGAATATTTGACTAGTTTGACTTTGATCCCTTCCAGCAGCAATAAGGGTTAACCTGTGAAGCACTTGGGCTGCAATTGATTCTTGTGCAGTCAAACCAAGCCTTAGAATCAGTCTCAAGAATTTGATTCTGATTTGCTGCAATTTCTCCAATTTCATTTTTTCTTCTTCATTCAATTGGTTATCAACAACAAAAACATTGTTTTGTTCCACATCAATTGTTGATCTTACTCCTTTCAAAAGAGTGGCCAAGGCTGGAGAATCAAACACTTGCTTCCCTCCGTTGTTGTCCTTGTCACCATCCATATCATTCACATCATCATCAGCAGCAGCATCATCAAATTCTGAGTGTAGTTGTTCTTGTGCCAGCTTCTCAAACAATTTCTTGACAGCTTCAGAGTTTCCAAACATCATTTCTTCACCTTCTTCTTCTTCATCTGATACAAAACCATCCCTTTCAAGATGATCATGTTCAATGACACTCTTTTGTCTAAAATCTTTGTTATCAAATTCAAAAAAAGACACAGAGTCTCCAAAACCTGATCAAAATATAACATAAAAAAAAATCATTATCACACAACACAACTAAACTACTCATTCAAAGAAACACAAACACTAAAACTAACGTTCTAACTCAATGCTTTTCATTATATTTACAATTTTTACCTTATTTTTGTAACATTTTACATAAGAATGTGTGCCAAAATTATCATACATACAAGATGCATATGAAAATACCTATGAGTATATTGCATACTGTTACACTAAGACGCATGTAGGACTATTTTATTGCTTATTTTTATCTTATTCAAACAGAAGTTTCTAGTAATTCATGCCAATAATATTTTCACATGTAAGATATTACAAAAATGTTTCATGTACATCCGATTTTCACTACACCTACGCAAGTTGTTTAATCACATGCAAAATTATGATTAATTTACTAGTTGAATCGATAGTTCGTTCGTGTAACAGAATAACATTTCTCGTTTTTATGTCTATGCATGCATGGTGTTGCGAATGAGTACGTACCTTGTTTCTCTTTACGAACAGCGTCAAGTACAACATCATCAACGTCTTGGAATACTTTCGGTGTCTCCATACCTATGTTGTTGTCGTTGTCGTTGTCGTGAGTGTGTTGCTGTGTGGAGTTGAAATCCATAGAATCAATTCATGAAAAGGTGTTTATTGGAAACATAGGCACCCGCTCATTCAAATCAATTTTTGTTTCTCAACAGTAGTAAATACATACAATGTGAGACAACGGTTCAAAGTGCTCGCTCATTCATTAATTAATTTTGTCTCCTAAAGTTTTTAAATAAAAAATTAAAATCATACTATTGCTATTGGCTAATGCTTATTTAGAATTTACATATTTCTGGACTTTTTTTTCAACGATAATAAATGTGGTCTTTTATAGTAAAAGCAGCCTTTTTTTAAAAAAAAAATAATAATCTCATTTCTGATTACGAATTTTGTTTAAAAAATAAATAACTCTGCAATAACATAATAATTGATCATAACTTTTCTTGGTAGATAGAAATTGATTATAATTATAAAATAAAATAATATTAATTATAAAATTATTCCTATATAATCTTATCAATGCAAATAAATAAGGATACTTTGTCCTTTCAGAAAGAGAAAAAAAACGATACTTGAATATTTTAATTAATATATAATTTTGATGTATCATTATATGTAAAGCTAATATAACTAGTCATAGTATTAATAACAGTAATGCTTATATTAGTTCCTAAAAAAAAGGTTATATTAGTTAGATATTTATTTTCTTTTTGGAATTTTATACCCATTAAGTTATTTGGTATAAATTTTTTTTTTTTTACAAGATATAAATTGTTTTATGGTTGTTACTACGAATGTTTTTATGATAAAAAAATAGGGAGTAGTTATGAAGAATAAAAATTCGATAAACTTTTGTATTTCTCCATTTAGACTAGAAGGAAAAAAAATTATACTCGAGTATATGGTTGTTATCATTGATGAATGTGGAAAGAAATAAATAAGTCCTCTGCACAAGAAAAAACATTTGTACTATTCAGTTTTCTTACACTTTTTTTTTAATGAAAAGATGATCATAGCATTTTATTCATAATAAGAGCATACACATCATATTTTATGGTATAAATAGATCTCATCCAATTTTATTTTTATTTTTATTTTTAATTATTTGAGCAACTTAACTACATTTTATAATTATAAATATTAATATCACTTATCAAAACTTAAAAAACGGATCTAACTACTATACTCCAAATTTATAAGGAGTGGAAATGTCATATTTTTAATAAAATATATCAGGAAAAAAAAAAGTTGTGAAGCGGAACCAAAAGACATATTATGTTACGACATGTCTTAAACTCTAATTATCCATGACACCCTGACATGGTGTTGTTGGTCAGTGTGAAGACACTGCGACAACGCATCAATAAGAGCATCCACATCAAGACATCTTATTTGATGGTATATATGAACTCCACTTAGTTACATCAAGACATTAGGACATGTCGTTGTTAAAAGTTTCTCAACTAGATCCTTGTATGTTTTTGTCACATGATGAGAGATCTAATTGAGGACCTTTTAACAATGACATGGATTAGTTTGAAATATTAATAGAGTCAGAAATTAATTTGAGTGTGACTTGCAAAGACAGAGAAGAGACGATTGATTACTCGTTACATTAATTTTATTCCCACATGCATGAGACTTTTCCTCCACCTCTTTCATTGAGAATATAAAACATGGAAAAGTTGGTGGTTATTTATTCCTTGAATTTTTTTCTACCTCAAATAAATATTATGCTTATTTTAGGCTACGTTTGACCTGACTTATTTTATGATTCTGATACTTTCTTTATTTAGTACAATTTTATATGCCACCACTTACTCCAAACGCTTGATAAGTGAAAAATCATAAACATAATATACCTTGGTTGTTCAATCAATGCCCCTAAAGCAAAAGCTCTATCATGGCCTTCTGGACTTGCTACAATATTTAATCTGTTTCTCACAAGCTAAACAAACATGATCCAAACAAACCATCATGTCTTCTGATAATTCTAATCCCTCCATAGTACCAAAGTACAAAGAAATGGTCATACAATAATGATCTCACCTATCACTCACCTCACCTACAAGGCTAGAAAGGATCACATTGGAGATAACATTTGATATAAATCACTTCATTTTACATTTTACTTGCTTTGTCTTGCAACCTCCCTAACATATCCCTACCACACAAAACCTATACCTATACATATGGGATTGTACACTGACACAATGAAACATCAGCATGATATATCTGAGGTTGCTGCTGGTGTAATTTGTCTCATGATATGTATAGACAAACAGATCCATACAGTCTACAGCATCACCATTTCTTTGACTTTTTTCAAGGTTGTTTATCAGATTGTGCAAGATCATTTCTATCAGAATTGAGATTGATATTGGAATGTGAATTGTCAGCTGATCCAACCTCATCTTGTTGATTCTCATCTTTCTTTGAATTCAGAAACCGGCCTCCACATCCTCTTGCTCTTTTCAAAGCGTGCAAATGCCGCGATTCATGCAAGTATGGCTGAAATATTTGTTTAAAGATCAAGTACATTCATAGATGATGCATGGAATCATGTGAGTCAAATAAATTCACGGGGAATCACAAAAACATCAAGATGCAAGCCCATAATATAACTTAAGAAGGCTTTAAATTGGTGTTTTGAAAACTGGACCAGAGATCAAACTGGTGAGACCTTCGGGTCATGGTAGACGAAAAATAAATAAATAAATGAAATGTTAAAAGTACTAAATAACATTTAAAAATTGAAAATTAGGCCGTGGTCTAACCCAGTTCAACCAGACTGTGATATAACCGGGATCAGACCAACCACCAAACTGGCCGATCCCGGCTTGGTCTGGTTTTTAAAACATTGCTTTGAATAATAGCGCGAGTGATAATGCTTGCCATCCTTTATATGGAGAAAAAGCACAGTCAAATGCAACCACTGCAGTCACATTGCGGTCGTGTAAACATAAAAAACCTAGATATCAAGACCCAGATCGCGGTCACAGATCTTTTTCTAAAACGCAACCTCCAGAAAACTTCTTCTCTCCATTATACATTTTTTATTAAAAAATAAATAAATCTCAATCAACTTTGCCATAGAAAGAAGACACAAGAGAAAAAGGGATAATGGCATACCTTCCGATTCCGTGTAACTTTCTTTTCTGATTCAGCTTTAGCACGAGATTGCCTGCGTCTTAAAATACCATGATACTGTTTTGCATTGACAAACACAGGCTCCTCAACTGCATCAGTTGGCAAAGGAACTCCTGCATGCTGAATTCCCATTAACTGAAGATTGGCCTGGCACAGAATATGGTTCAATCATATAAAGATAAGAAAATAGCTTTGAAAAGAAACCACGGTATTACAAAAAATCAACAGCAAGAAATTAGAACAAACCATTGGATGTCCACCGTAGGGTTGCGGCGGATAAGGTTGTGCATCATAGGGAGCAAAGATGCTTCTGTAGTAGGGATCCGGATATGGATAAGCAGGTGGTGGTGTCTTTAATAAAATGCAAAAAGCAACAGAAGCCATTAAAGCATAAACAAAGTTTACATTTTAAAATAGGATAGAACATAAAAAACAACAGAAATGTGGCAAAAACAACAAATTTCCAGGAACTAGGGTAATTTAATCGCTCGACCAAGTCTGAGCAGCCACTTCTTAGTTCTATTACATCAAGATAACAACTGGCAACACTGCACAAGTAATTGCTGAACAACCACTTAGTAACCTTCAATTTTAAGATTAAAAAACTCTAGTTACTTCAAGAAATCAATCTCAATTCACCAATCGCTGCCTCTAAGTAATGTTAATTTACATCCGAACTTCAGACAGTTTGCAATGTCTTTCAGCATTATGTCAGATCAAAATTCTTTAAGTCATCCTACAGTGCTGAAAAGAAAAACAGTTTCCAAAACCATTGAGAAAATCCTAGCATCAAGTAACATAGTTCTTTTTATAAGAAACAATTATGTTTTTCTTTTTGTTCTAATTATAAGAAACATAGACCAATTTCTGACATTATTAATTTTTGGAATTTCTTTTAGAACAAAACTTATATGCATTTTCATATATATGTTTGATACTGTTTTACAACCAAAACATGAAACGCTTATGGCTAATTCCAAGTTATCTTCTAAGAAATTCAGAATTGTGAATTTGTGATCATTCTGTCACGGTAAAGAAAAGACTAAAACAGAACACACGTGGAACTTGATCCATAGAGTCACCACAAGACTACTGTTGCGTGCAGCACCGACACACGACCATGTCACAAGGTGGTGCACTTCAGTCCTTGATAGCGAAATGGCATGTTCTCAATGCAAAACCACAGCAGGTCTCACCAGAACGACCATGATCCCACATGAACACGTTGCCTTACCATCTTGCAACTGTGTGGCTCTGTTCACCTGGTCGTCGTGATTCTCTGCCTAGTGTTTGGCAATGCAGAACGAATACGTTGCAGTATAGAACCATTCCTCAAACGGCTTATCATTTTTAAATTGCTAGGACAATGAATTTCATTTTCTGAAAAGCCCGACAAATGCAAACTGAAAATAAAAAAGGAATTGAGTAGATAAGCGACGCAAACATGTTCTGAAGCTGCAGAGATTGGAGAAGATGGGAGGATGAGGAAAGAATCACTTACTCTTCTCTCCTTTTTTATGGTATTAGGAAGCTCTCCCCTATGATTGCCTTCAAAGTCAAAGCAATAGCAAGAATTTGGCTGCAGGAAGAAATCTTCCAGTGTTGCAGTTGAGAGATCAATGGATGGTGAACATAGAGGGTGACAGAGTGGGGAGGAGGTTGGGAAGACAGCAGTGTTACACGGACATTAACTAATTTAAGTAGATCTAAATAAAAGTCTGCTTCCTCCATTTCGATTTCATAACAACGCCAATAACACATGTAATTGCATATAAGTTTTGTCTTTCCTTTATACCTATATTTATGTTATCTAGAAACCCATCAATTTTCCATGCAAGTAGATGCAAGTAATGAATATTGTGGATATTTTTGGGGAAAAATTTATATTAACTCCTTTAAGTGCACTTCCTTGATTTTGATGATTTGATCTTTTGTTTCTTATAAAAAAAACCGGATGTCGTAATTGATTAAGATAAATGTATTAAATTTGTTAAGGCGCATGGGAAATTCCCACCTTCACAGTGGTAGGGATTTGGGTATTATGGGATACCCTATGTCCCACATCGGAAGTATGAGATGCTCGGTGAAGCAATTAAGTAGTTTGGTTCTTCCCTCTCAATGGTTAACTTTTAGGCTTTGCTTGGGAGTAACGAGGGAAAGGGAAGACTTCGGGAGAAATGAAGGGAAGGAAAGTGGAAGGGATGATAGCCCCCCAACTTGTGAGTTTTTTTTCTTCAAAAAACTAAAATTGTCTAATATGAAAGAACTCTAAAATGTATCGGGGGAAGATTTTCGAAGGTTTTGGAGGGCTTTATCAAATTCTTCAAATCATTTTTTTTCTTTATATAGTACTCCCAAAACCAAAAAACTAATATAAAAATAATCATAAGCATTCTCCTTCTTTTCCGTCTTCTCCCCACTCTCCACGTCCTTTCCCTCTTTTCCCTTCTAACTCCCAAACAAATCCTTAATGGAGGATTCCCCAATTTCTTAGATTCTTATCACACAGTTTAGAGGAGTGCCAATAGCTAACTCATTGAAAAATTAGAGAAACAACTTGGAAACAAATTTCATCATGACTTCAGAACCAATTTTCTTCAATGACAAAACAAAATAGCCACAATGTGTATATGTGATGGCTACAACGAGATGGAGAGCATCGAATGGCTGTCGCCTAAACCAAAAACATTCCTAAAGATCTTGTGAAGTAATTAAACATTAAGACACCATGTCCAATAAGAGAGGCAAGAATAGCAAACAAGTGAAGAAACATGTTTTGTTTTTTGGAGACAAAACAAAAGAACGCAAATAAAATGTGAAGTTCATACCATAGCATGCCCCGTGCCAAGCTGTGGAGGTGCTGCATACTGAACAATATGAGCATTATCAATACCGGCGTGAGGAACTCCGTTTGCAGATATAGGCTGCATCTGTGATTCTGACTGCTGCTGTCCATCAGCCTCGTTATCTGGACAATAATTTGTTTGATAACTAACTTCAGGCTTCAGATATTACATTTTGCACGTTTTTGGGGCCAGGGAATAGGACTAGTCGAAGGCATCGGTTTAAGAAACACATAAAACTTCAGATAGCATGGCAAAGAAGCTCAATACAAAAACTAATAACATAATAATGGAAAAGTCAACCTAGAGAATCTTGTTTATAGATAAACAACTAAATTAAGTGCTAATCATAAAAGTGTTTATGTATAAGCTATTTTTTTAACAAAGATAAATAAAGTCAAACTATTTTCATATAAGTTATAAGTTGTCTTCATAAGCTATCTTGGAGAGCTAATGAAAATAAGCAGTAAACAGCTATTGGACAAGTCATAACCGGTTTCCATAAGCTCTCAAAAACATTGTTATAAGTGCATAAGCTCAAATAAGTCAACCCAAACAGGCCCTAAATGGGTGAAGAAGCTAAGCAAAGAGCATGCACTGCAACCAGAATGCAGAAACATCTATTACACTTGAAACACAAAAGTTCAACATTTTCGTTTAGTTTTAAATAAATAGAGGCTGCTGTTTATATTCAGTTTGAAAGAACCTGAAAGAGTAAAATAGATATTCTTTGAATGGGACTTCTCTGCCCAAATCTCTCAACTTTTTTAATAAGATGAACTTTTATGATTTAATTTCGTTCTAATTCTTTCTAAAATCTATTTTTAGTTTGGTCCGAAGTGGGCTTTTTTTGGAGAACGGGTATGAGTTGGTAGTCTACAAACGTGAGGGTTTGTTTTTTTAATGCATCATACTTCGGTCAAAAGATAACATTGTTGGCTGCACAACTTGTGTTGCTTCAAAGTTCAAACACCTTCAATCTTAAACTAAAGAGTTTCAGAATCACTGAATGAGGGCTATTATATTCATTAAATAAATCAAGAAAACAAAGATACCTAAATAAAAGATGAATAAGCCATTTATAAATTTCACTAAAAGAAACAGACAAACTGTAAAACTGAGACATGAAATGTTTTTGATAGCGGAAGAATCCCAAAAAATCATCCAGTAAGAATTCTAAACCATAAGTTTGTGAAATATCTGCCATTAAATATATACAAGGTCATAAATACAAAGGATTTATAATTTTCTAGAATCTGTAATAAAATAGTTATCCTATTTACAATCATTCTATCAGTACTTCTATATATTAGGAGTTTACAGTTGTATTTATAATTCGACAGCCATGATTTGAAGAAGTAATTCTTCTAGAATTCATGTTATGTTCTTCTCCTTAATGATTTTTTTTTTCAATGACCACATCAGAAAATAAAAATGCCCAAGAGATTTTCCTGTAAATACCTGTGGGATCATGTGTAGAAGAAGTCATGGTTTCCTGATTCACATGCACTGTCCAAATCTGGAAGCAGAACAAACACTGTTAACAGAACTCAAGATTACAGCAGCTACATCATATGCAATGTGCAGGAAAAAAATAGAATCCAGGAAAAGGAAATGAAGAACATCTAAGAAGCAAATAGTCCATTCAATCATAGATTCTTTTATTATATACAGAAGCCAGTACTCTATGCAAAGTGACCATGTTTCACAACAATATCAAGAACTGCGACACGACTGCGCTTCAAAAATTTGGTTATAATAAGTTCCTACAACTAGAAACATAAAAACTAGAGACAGAACTAATATCTAGGACAAAATGGAGCCCACAAATGGCGGATAGAGCTATGCAGGATTATAATGATGCAAAAATATTGTTGTTAATTGACAAAGTCACCAAGTTCTTAGGATTGTTATCAAGGGATGATAAGAAAAGCCAGCTTAAGTTCAGATTTCCAAAATCAAGGAAAGGAACAAAAGCCAAAGGGCCCATGCAGCACACATATTTGTATGCTAGTTTAGTATACCTAGTTAATGAATCATTTAATGCAGCAAAGTAACTGTTATTGCAGCTAAGAGAGCACAGGTAAAGTCCACTAAAAGAGACAGCATAAGTCAATCTCAATTCTCAATCATTAGCATACATTCAAATTGTATAAGGGCCCTCTATCAATTATGCCATGGATCATATGGATTTTGGATTGGATTATGATGAATGACTCAAAATAAACCATTAATCCATTTAAGTTCTGTCAAAATTCTCAATCCAACAAAACAAGTAATGGAAAAATGTCATAATATCACATGTTCATAAAAACTGACACTCATTCATTCCTCATAATAAGCTTTAACTAATATAAAAACAAGTGTAAAATAGCCTATGGCTACTATTTCATATATGCACACTCATAATCAATATATTAATTAACCTTGTTACCAAGATGACAATTCTAAAATTTCAAGCAAGGCTATGGATAAAATTCACACTTGATGTCTAATTCCAACGTGTCAAATCTCAATCTCATACCATCATATCCAAAATCAATAAGAACAACCATCTAATAAGCATAATCAAAGACTCACAATAAGCCCAGAAATTGCAATTTTTCTCTTTCACTCAACAATCATGAAAATCAAAAACCCAAAATAGAAAATTGAGAAGGGGGTGTTCAAGAAGGACATGCAACATAAATCAATAAAAAAAAAATCCCCTTTTCAACCCAATTTTCAAGCATAAGATAAATCATAATTAAGTAATTGAAAAACAAAACCCAGAAAAATTGAACAAAACCCAGAAAGAAAAATTCAAAAAGATTCAAAATTTGGAACGAAAAGTCTTCGTTAAGACCAGTTACAGTTCATAGCAGTTAAAATTTTGAAAAGGAAAAAAAAAACATAGAAGAAATAAAATAACCTTAGTGCTGTGAATTGAAAATGGTAGAAGAAGATTGAAGTGAATTGAAGTGTTGTTGAGTTTAGGACAGTGGAAAAGAGAAGAGAAGTGTTGTGTTACAGAGTACAGTGTTGTGTTGTGTTGTGTCTGTGTGTTTGTGTTTTGTGTTGTAGTTGGAGCTGCTGCCACCAATCCACACGACACCCACCCAAATCACACAAATAATAGGAATGAAAAATTTAATTTAATTTATTAATTTACATTTTCAACATTTTTTTTTTGTTACTATATTTTCAACTTAATAAAGTAACAAAATGAAATAAAGACCAATTCAAAAAAAAAACTTAATAAAGACAAAATGAAATAAAATGGAAATTCAAAATAATACATTTCATTGGTTGATGATTTGAGTTTAGGTCACTTTGACAAGATACATTTTTGAACTTATATATTATAGATAGATAGATTATATCTTGTAAACTCATTTGATTAAAAGATTGTTTGACAATTGTTGTATTCTCACGAGTTTATAGTTTATTTTTATTAACTTGTAATGTTTTTTGATAAGTTAATTTGAGTACCTTCTTAAAGTTTATACTTCATCGTTTTTTTATTTCAATTTTACCCTTGATATCTTAATTGAAATAGTAAATATTAATTATTTTTTTGTTTTTTCATATTTATAAGCTAATTTAACCGTTAATTTTATCAAATACTATAAATTTAATCGACTAGTTTATCATCTAACAAATATAAGTTAGCTTATCAGTTATCTATTATAAGTTCATCCATTATAAACTAATATATCAAGAGAAATGTTAACTAGTGTCCCGGAGCACTAGTTAATGAATTATAAAAAGAAATCTTTTATTTGAAATTGCGTATTTTACTTGTTGAAACTTTAAAAAAATGTTAATTTTGTCATTTCCTTCCAATATTTTCAGTTGTTTAACTAGTGTCTTAGGACACTGATTAACATGACTCAATATCAAATATTCACTATTTTTTTACCAAACAAATCTTTATCTTTTTTATTGGTCATGTCTTGATGATGCATTTAGTAAATGGCACGTAATTTGATGTCAAAGTTTAACATATTTATATGGCATTTTTTTTTTTACAGAAAAAAAAATACAAGGAACCAAATCGGTTGCAACAACAGAACCAATACAAGAAGGAATTTTCTCAATCCAAACAGAATCAATCGAATCTAAAGCAAACTTAGCTAGAGCATGAGCGACAGAGTTACCAACTCTTCGCACGTGAGAAACTAAAGAAGAAGAAAACAAACAACTAAGACTCTTACAATCATTAATCACCAACCCAAAATAAGAATTGTCATCGCTTTGCGACTTCAAAGCCTTGACCACGTTAAGAGAATCACCTTGCATGATAATGTTTCTAAAACCCATATCATAGGAAAATTGAATTGTCAACCGAAATCCAAGAGCTTCAGCAATGGTGGCATCAGGAAGTGCCTTGATATTCCACGTAACAGCCGTTAAAACAAAACCTTCTGAGTCTCGAACTATGGCTCCTACACCCCATTTATTCTCAACCGGACCGGATGCATCAATGTTCAATTTGAAGGAAGATGTAAGAGGAGGAATCCAAGTATAGGGGGAAGATATAGAGATAAGTGGCTCCACATCAACATGAGTATTCATAAGTCATTTGTAATCTTCAATGATATTCCAAGTTTTTCAGACAATATTCACCGCTTCAATATTTCTTCCTTCAAAACAAATTTTGTTTCGAGCATACCAAAGCCCATAACAAAGCGATAAAACATACTCCCTTCGGTCACATTTATAAGCAAAAAATGATTATGTAGGTACATTGAATAATTAATGTATCCAGTCACATTTATGAGTTAGATACATTAATTATTGGATGTACCTAAAAAAAAATTGTTTATAAATGTGACCGGGGGAGTATATTATAACATTAGAGGGAGCTTTGGAGATAGTGTTTTCCAACCAATCAATGAAAGACAATGGTATTCCCTCAAACGGAATTCCCAAAGGAGACAACAACTAAGCATGTTTAGCATGCCAACAATTCATAAAAATGTGATCTAAATCTGCCTCCTTTGAGTTACATCAGGGAAAGAAAGGGTCGGATAACATACACTTTTGAATAAGTTTCTTTTTAACCGGGAGAATATCCTTAAGAATCCTCCAAGCCAAGTGAACATGGTTAGGGACTATAATTATCTTCCATAACTTCTACCACAAAGGAAATGAATTATTATGCATAAATACTTGTGGATTATCATAATCCTCCCATTGCTTGATAGATTGATAAGCACTTTTCACTCAAAAAATACTTTCTTTATGGGGACTCAAAGTCAATTGGTCCATCTGAGCGGATAAAGGAAGAGGTAACTGTGATATTTGGATTGGAGGTAACTGTAAGTCTGTAAATTAAAGAAAGGAATTTAGCGGAAATTAACTACAGTTGGTTTTTTTTCCGCGGTAGTTAACTACTGTTGGTTTTTTGTCATTTTCATGTGTTTTTAGCAAACTTTTGATGTCAAAAAAGCAGTTTTCAAAATGGAACAACACCACCCCTCACCCACTTGGGCGCTAAAGCGTGGGCCACTTGTATACGTTACTCATCTTATAATTTTTTTAAATGTTACAAGTAATAAACACTTGATCTCTTCATTGTTACACATAAATAAATGGCTTAAATATTGCACTCGTCCCTACAAATATGCCTCGTTTAAGTTTTGGTCACTGTAAAAAAAAATTCGTTTTTGGTCCCTGCAACAACAACAACCCAACTAGGTTGGCACCCCACTGAACCCCCATCCTATGTGCCCAATCTCAAAAAAAAAATTATTAAAAAAAGAGAAAAGTATATACAAGAGCAGGGACTAGACCAAAACCCTCCAAAATAGATAAAAAAAAACAACCGTCTAAGAGAATCTAAAACTAGGCAGACCCCATAGGTCCCTGAAAAAACCAGCATGCAATTTTGGCGGTAACATTATACCCTGAACTGAATGACCCTTATTTGCCAATTTATCTGCGCAACAGTTTCCTTCTCGGGAAATATATGATGCCAATACCAGGAAGGAACTTGAGTAAACAAAATCATAGGTACTGCAATAAAATACAGGTTTATGAGACAAGAAGAAATTTTTAGTGCAACTCTTATGTCCGAGTTACCAAAACCTCGATCATTCCAATAAATTACATGTTGGAGATGACTCACCCCTGGAACGGATTCGATATAGTGGCTTCCCAATCTGAATTTGCTTTAATTTTTGTTTCTGCTTCTTCGATAAGACCGTGTGAACGACAATTTTGCTGCCTTCTTATCATATTCACAGATCCTACGCCACAATTCCATATCCTATTGTATAATCAGATTACTATGTGTTGCTGACCTATCCTCGTGTACAACCAGAACCGTGCTGCTGTAACCTAGTGCCGCGGTAGATTCTAGTCTCGCTTCATCGTCAACCGGGTTCACTTCATGAGGTTGCCCGTCCACATGATGCACTGCCACAGTCTCGATGGGAAATGACCGGGAGGAGAAAAGCCTGGAGGCGAACCAGTTTGCTCGTCAATGTGTGATACATTCTGCTAGACCGCAAAAGGGCACTCCTCCCAACCAGAATAGGAGGAAACTATCTCAGATGAATGCATATGCATGTCATTGTGTGCTACTGAAGATGAAAGCAGAGGAGCTGCAACTGAAATCTTAAACTATAAAATTGGTTATATTATTACTTGTAGAATTACATTCAAACTCATTGAAACAATAAAACTAAGTGATGATTGAGAGTGATCGACATGCACAATCTCAAAAAAGAAGACCAGCAACATTCAGTTTCCATCAACACAAATGAATATGGAAACAACATCATAAATTAAATTTAGTGAAAATAATGAAAGGAGAAAATCAACACAATAAAAATGGCAAATCATAGAGAACACTATTATCAAAAGAAAAATATATACAAAAGGTTGCACCAAGAAATTGGTCCTAAGCGCAAAGACTCCTAAATCTATAAAATGAAAAACGAACTATCATGTGGTAACCAAAAGAAAAAAATAATAATGAAAAAGAACTTCTATGTGGTAACCGAAAGAAAACAAGAAAAGAAAAAAAATTTGTTATGTGGTAACTGAAAGAAAAAATAATAATGTAAAAGAACCGCTATAAAAGAGCTGCTAATAATGAAAATAAACAGCCATCAGAAAAGGAACCGCTAGGGCGTTAGTACCTTTAAAAAACGACTTTAGTGTTGTATATCTATTTCGGAAGCAACATTATTTCAGCAAAAACGTGAGTGACCTAGTGGTAAAAATTCTGAAACTATGTCACGTGCTATCCGATTCAATTCCATTGGTCCTTGAATGTATAACTAGCCACATTAGTCACTCAATGGATCAAAATTCCAAAATAATACGTGATTGTGTACTTAGTTAATAAAAATAGTCTTTGAAGTTAAGATAATTTCTTAATGCTGATATTATCTCTTTTGATATAAGGATCAATATGATAGTAAATAAATATTTACAAGGATTGATATAATAAGTATATTGAATGACTAATATGACAATATTACCAAAACATTTTAATATAAAATATTATTTTAACTAACATAGTACATAATCAAATATTGTATCCCTATAAAAAAAATCAAAATGACTATCACCCTTAGCGAGTAAGACCATTTCGAATGGGCGATCTCAAACTTTTAAGACTTGATACCTATTAGATATCTCTATCGGAGAGAAAAGTTTTTGGGGTTTTATAAGACCCAAACCCAAAGTCTCACTTAAAACATCAATCTTAAGTGGTACCCACACTTTTTTAATATTTAAAAATTAAAATGTAATGATATAAAGTTATTGATAGTTTTATAAACAAAAAAGTTATTAATAGTTAATTAACGAACTTCATTTAAAAATTTTGCGTGTGAGATGTTGGGTCGAAAAAACTGAATACTTATTCAACATTTTTATTAAAAAATTATAAATGAGTCCCGTAGAGACTCCAACATAAGTGCATAATGAGATTATTGGAGTTAAGAATTGGTAGTTGAAAGAGTGAGTTGGCGAAGACTGACACTCCGAGAAGCCAAAGGGAAGAACAAGAACCCGACCTTTCCCTCTCTCGAAAGGATCATTCATTCATCAATCAACAAAACAAAGTGTGATTTGAATTCTCTTGTGTTACCTCGTTACTACTACTATATATTCATCAATCAACTTCTCTTCCTCTTCCTCTCTTCAATCATGTCTCACTTGTCAGCTTCTCAGGTAATTAATCAATCTCAATTCCTTTTCATCCTTTCTGCGTTCTACGTGCAAATGGGTCACTCAATCTGCCATCAAAATTTCACCTTTTTATTTCTTTTTCATATGGGTTTTTGGTTGATGAATGAAAGAATATTTATTTGCGGAACTTCAAAGCGGAGAAATTTATTTACCACCCCAATTTGTACTTTTTATTTATTTATTTGTTTTAAGATTCTTAGTTACTCAACTTAAAACTTTTGTGGGTTTTTTGTTTTGTTTTTGCAGATGGCTGTTACTGTTCCTGTTAGCAATGATTTCTCCGTCAGAAGATCTGTGTTTAAGGTTTCATATTTTTACTTCACTTTTAAATATGGTCGGTTATATCAACGATATGTCATGTTAAATCCATGAAACCCCACTTTACTTTACTTTATTTTTTAAATTATTATCGATGTCTACGTGTTGGTGCATCTTCGGTGTCCGTATATACACCTTGAAGGAACTATTATTGTAATTGATGGATGGTTATACACCTTATTCAGTTCATTTATGTATCTCCAATACTGTGATGGGTTTAAATATTAGTATGGAGCAAATATGATTTATATTGTTTTGCTAAGAGAAGTAATTGCTTGTTCTTGTGGATGATCTTCCACTTTGATTTGATGTAAATGAATATTATTATGTTAGGCATGTAGTAGTTTGTTACATGTTATTTTGGTTTTGCAAGACCTGTGGTTATCAGAGACTGTGTCTAGTTGTCAAACACGTGTAGCTTGCATTTGTCTCTAGTTTTGTTATAAATGAACTTGTTTTAATATATGTTAATTGATCTATGAGTATGTACTGTGTAGTGTTTTATAGTAATGTTGCAGTCACTAAAATAAGAGATTGTATTAATGTTGATATGTTTTGTAATTTCTATTCCTGTTAAGGTTTTATAATCTGATTTTTTTAAAGAAAATTGAACTTGATGTTGCAGGCATCTAACATAAACTTTCGGGATAAATCATGGGCACCAGTGTTTGCTTTGGACATGAAAGCAAAGAACTGTGGTTGGAGGAGAAATCACAATGTGATTTGCATGTCAGTGCAACAAGCAAGTGTGCCCAAAGTTGCTGTCTCCCCTTTAGAATTGGAAAATCCTGCTGAGCCTCCATTGAACCTACACAAGCCTAAAGAACCCTATACGGCAACAATTGTTTCCGTTGAAAGATTAGTGGGACCAAAGGCTCCTGGGGAAACTTGTCATGTTGTGATCAATCATGATGGAAATGTTCCCTACTGGGAGGGACAGAGTTATGGTGTTATTCCACCAGTAAGTGACTTGTTAATGATACTCAGTTTATGCTTTTACTATTTTTTTCTATCCAAATACTGAATGTAAATTCATAACGGTACCTTTTTAGCTCTTAAATTAATGTAGAAAGCATTTTTTGCCTTCTTTTTCTGATATGAAATCTTATATGTGAGTTACGAGTTCATGTAGTTAAATTCTTAAATAATTTTAATACTCATGAATACTATTGTACATGGGTGGCAGGGTGAAAATCCAAAAAAACCGGGAGCTCCGCATAATGTTCGACTATATTCAATTGCTTCCACAAGGTATGGAGACTTTTTTGATGGAAAAACAGCCAGCTTGTGTGTGCGCCGTGCTGTTTATTATGATCCCGAAACAGGAAAGGAAGATCCTTCCAAGAATGGTGTCTGTAGCAATTTTTTGTGTGACTCAAAACCTGGAGACAAAATTAAGATCACAGGTAAGACAAAACACTTCTTACTTAGGAAAAGGTAGAAATGTTTTCTAAGTTCATTTCCAACTTCCCATTTTCCAACGAAGTTATGCATTGGAGGATCTTGCTCAGTTGAGAGAATTTCTAATATCTTTTCTGTACATGCTTTCATACTCAGTTGTTTCTTGTTATTCTTGATGTCATAAGTATGCCCTACACACCTTATTATTAGAAAGTTTGATGTGACCGGTTTGCAAAGTTTTGTCTCCTAAAAGTACTGCATGAACATGTCTTGCTTTGGATTTATTTTACTGTGTCGATTGTTATTTGTTGGCTGGTTTATCCATTGGAATTCTTACTATGGATGATGGCCTCTGTATCAATGTTGTTAAATAGCGGCTATCACGTAGCCGAATTTGAACATATCGATATTGTCTCACAATATGCTATTTAGTACAAAATGTTGTCAAACAGTGGTGCTATAACATTGTTGCATAGTAGGCATTGAACAAACTGCTATTTTCCACGATCCACGATAATGCTCTCTCTGTGAAAATATTCACTTGCTTAAATGATGAATGGGAACAATTGGGGGTGTTTGATGAAGTTTCCTGAATTTGAAAACTTGCTTCTTGTTGGGTAGCAATTAAGTTATATCTATATCCTACAAATTTTTGCCAGGCCCCTCAGGGAAGATAATGCTTTTGCCAGAGGACGACCCAAATGCTACCCATATAATGATTGCCACTGGTACTGGTGTTGCTCCATATAGAGGCTATCTTCGTCGAATGTTCATGGAATCAGTCCCTACATTCAAGTTCGGAGGACTAGCATGGCTCTTCCTCGGTGTTGCAAATTCTGATAGTCTTCTCTATGACGATGAGTTCACCAAATACCTTAAGGATTACCCAGAGAACTTCCGGTACGACCGAGCCCTCAGCAGAGAGGAGAAGAACAGGAACGGCAGCAAAATGTATGTTCAGGATAAGATCGAGGAATATAGCGATGAGATCTTTAAACTCTTGGATAATGGAGCACACATCTATTTCTGTGGTCTGAAAGGAATGATGCCTGGGATCCAAGAAACACTGAAAAGGGTTGCTGAGAACAGAGGAGAAAGTTGGGAAGAGAAGCTTTCACAACTCAAGAAGAACAAACAATGGCATGTTGAAGTCTACTGATATGTGTTTGTTCCGTCTTGCAGAAGAAAAAGACAAAATTGTTAGCATTTTCATTAGAAATTATTTTGATTAATAAACCTTCATTAAGCAGCTTGAGTAGCTGTATCTGTTATGTATTAGAAGATTATAATGATGTATTGTTTTCTTGATGGGTGCAACATTTGAAAATTTAAGTCATTAGCAGTGCTAGAGACATGTTTGGGGTCATTTTTTTATGAAGGGAAGCAGCATGCTTTCTGTTGCCACATCTTGAATTATCTTGTTAAACATTAAGGCTTGGTTGTCCAGTAGAATTTGAGCATGACCTAGAATGATATAAAAAAGTGTGAAATTGTGAGGCTTGAGAACTTGAATGATGAAACCATGTTTGAGCTTCTTGGTGATGTTGGACTTCAAGACTATTTTCTGTTTTAAGTCATTCTTTTAAAAAGAATTTCCCAGTTACTTTTTCCAAGTGCCTTGATGGTTAAAGTTAATTAAAATAAAATAAAGTCAAGTACAAGTGTATATTAGCAAATTTTGTTAAAGCACTAAATCAAAAGAATCAATTTGACCGAAATAAAATTAGGATTTAATATTTTCTTTTTGATCAAATGTCCTAGTGGTAAGATTTTCTATCGGCCTAAGCGGTCAACATATAATCTTTTACTTGTAAAAGAAGATAGTTGTGTGGTATCGCATGGCACAAGAACTTAGGTATCTTCGACATTGACAACCCATTTATAGCATCTCTATTTTTTGAAAGAAGATGAACAATTTTGACCAAAGTTGAGTTGTTATTTTGATTTGGGCCCAACCCCTATTTCTTTTACAGTATATAGCTCCGCTTCATCTTCCCAATCTACTAGTAACAATACCCGCCTTCTGCAACTGGTAGTGGTTACGCTCACAGATGGCGCCAAGAACAACTGCAACAAAGAGGCGGCGTTTAAACTCCACTTCCCTTCATGCAACTCTTCCATTTGATCCCGTGTTAGAAATTCTCTATAGACTTCCAGTCAAATCCCTTGTGCAATTTAAATCTGTCTGCAAGTCTTGGAAATCTCTAATCTCCCATCCCAAATTCGCCAAAAACCACCTTCGCCTCTCAACCACGCGCCACCATCTCTTCTTCCCACATTTATCCAAACACGATTACACCTTCAAGACTTGCCCTATCTCCACCCTCTTCACAAGAAAAATCACCCCCACCGCCACCGCCACCCTACAGCTAGATTATCCTTTGAGCCATCGTGGTGTAAACTTCGATCAAATCCGTGGCTCTTGCCATGGCATTTTCTGTATCGAACTCTATCGCAGTTTTGCTGTTCTTTGGAACCCTTCCATTAGGAAATTCGCAAAATTGCCCTCTTTAGAAATTCAAGGGAGTAACACACTATATAGCGGCTTTGGCTATGATCATTCCACTGATACTTACAAGGTGGTTGCCTTTTCAGGGGTTTACCAAGTCCAAACTTATGTTCATACTATGGGTACCAATTTTTGGACAAGGATTCAGGATTTTCCTCATTGTGTTCCTGAGCATGAATCAGGAAAATTCATTAATGGAACTCTTAATTGGTTGGCATGTAATAATTCAGCTATTGTTTCACTTGATTTGGAGAAGGGGTCTTATCGAGAGATATTGCTACTGGATTATGGAGAGATTGTGATCACTAAATCCTTATGGGTTTTGAGGGAGTGTTTGTGCACACTTTCTTCTCATACTGATGGTCATTCTGAGGGAGTATGGAAATAGAGAATCTTGGACTAGATTCTTCCATGTTCCTCACATAAATGGAGGTGGTTGTGGTATTTATACTAGGGCACTTTATGTTTACGAGGATCACCAAGTGCTGCTAGAGTATCTTCGTAAGTTGGTTGTTTACAATTCTAGAGATGGTACTTTTAAGGCTCTTAAAGTTCAAAAACGCCATGGTTGGATGTTTCCAGATGTCTACCAAGAGAGTTTGATATCACCTTGTTCTTATTAGTAGACTTTATGTAGTAACATAGATGTTATGTTATGCAACATGTGCAAACCCATCTTAATTGCAACTTTTCTGTTCATTTCCACTTATATACTGTGGCTTATGTTTGATGTTATGAGGCTTAGGAAGAACCGATCCACTGGTTTCTTCATTTCTTATATGTTAATTTCCATTTCAGTTTCAATTTTCTGCTATGTATTTTATGCTTACTCGTTACTTCATGGATTGTTTTTAACTATTGTTTGAGGAAATTCCCAACATGAGAAAGTGGTGTGTGAGATTGGACTTATTCTGTTGTTGTGTACAAATGTGAGTTATATGTCCCACATCGGATAAAAAAGTAAAAAGGCTGAACACCTTATAAGTAAGAGAACCCATAAACCCATGACCTTAAGGTTTTGGGTAAGAGTGTGGCGTCTCTCTTGCTTGTGCGGTTGTTCTAGCCTCGATGTGGTTGGTCCCCCTGGCTCCCCCAGTGACCCAACAGAATGGTTAGAGTTTTTTGTTTGTTCTTTCATCATGCATTTCAATATATATAGTACACTTCAATTTCAATTTCAATTTCAATTTCAATTCAATATATATAGTAGTTTGGTTTTCCAAGATTGGCATAAGATTTATGCCCAGTCATTTGTATGTTTATTAAAATGCATAAGACAGTGAAGTTTTTTGATAATGAGAGTGATATGTTTCTCTCAAAAGCAAAGAATTGCTATTCGGGACAATTTTTTTATTTTATTTAACAGCAAATATATTGAAAGCCACAAACAAGAGCACAAACTGTGCACTGTCTGCAAAATCACAAAGGTTACAAAGTGTGAACTCATAACAGAGCAGAAAACTGACCCACTGCCAAGTACTATAAACGCCAAAAGAAAAAACAATACACTCAGCAGATATGGATGTGTCATTACAAGGAAAATAGAGTAAAATAGTATTGGTAGAGATTTTTTAGTAGTGGCACTTGTTCATATGGCTGAGCACAGAAGAAGTCTATTTTGGTTGTAATTAAATCTTTTTTTTTTGAAAGGCTGATTTTACTAAAATGAATGACTTGTTAACAGTTTTTAATAAGCAGTGTTCTAAATCCGAATAACTGACTGTAGCTCTCTGCCATGTTGCAAGAAATTTGGATTTTGGATGATGCTTGATTGTTTAAGAACTTAATGAAGGCACAAAGATCAAATTTATCCTGGTATTAATAATTCTGAGGTACAGACTTAGAGACTACATTGCAACAAGAATAAGATAACAGTTTGATTAAATTTTCAGTTGCTACTGATCATCTTATTAGATATAGCAAATGGAATAAGTAACAACTAATATTAACAATGTCCAATACTATGTTGAGCAGGTTAGCCTAGATATTACCCTAAGTAGAGTGCCTACTTAGATTATAGTAGTAAAATTTGTTAAACACTAAAGGGGAGTGAAATTGGACATTCATGCAGCAACTTCAATAATCAGTATAACTTTTTTCTATAGGCAACAAATGTTAGTTGTTAGTAAATTGTTAGAGGGGAGGGGGAAATGTTATTTTCCTCCTCCGGGGATCAAGCCCATGACCTCCTTCTTAAATCTCCTTCAACGTCCCTTAACTCACCGACCGAGCTACCTACGCTGGACTATAACCCAATTTAACTGAAGCTATTAGCCTTAAGTTTTTTATTTTCCTCTACTGTACTCATTTAATATCCGAATTATTTTGTTGCAGGTCCGGAACATTGCTTTGGGAATTGTATCTCGTACGGTTAATTGGAAACGGCCGACTGTGATGGAGACAATTGATAGTAAGTAAATATTGCTAGCTCTTCTACTTGTATTCAGGCATCATAAATAAATATTGTTTTGCTTGCTAGTTACTTATTTGTGTTCCAATCAACTAGTTAGATGATAGGTACCTTCTTGATAATGAATGTACATAAATCTCATTTAGATTCTTCAAGCTTTATATTTGATCGGTACAAATTGTGTAGTAAATGGAAATTGATACAAGGAAATGCTTATCCTAACATGCCTGTTTGTGTAATTCCATGATAAGGTCAATTAAACTGGTAATCAACACCATATGCTCTGTCTATTGACGATGCACCATTTGCTTGGAAATTCAGTTCTGAAACTATAAAACTGTTTTAAATTTAGTTAAAAATGAATTTCTAATAGACTTGGTTATTTTACTTGAACTATTTGTTCATTGTAATGATTCTTTCTTTTTTATGTTATATGACTCAACAGTTTTCTTTAACTACTTCTGGCGCATCATCAAAAATATTTCAGCCATGCAGAATAAATTTGTCCGGTTCGTCTTAGATGTTCAATGTTTTTCCCCTTTATGCTTTGTTGTTGTCTCTTGAAGTGCACCAACTTTTTATCTTATTCTCGTTCGATTTTGAATTTGGTGAATTCTTTAAGTTATGTTGATTGCATAACTTGAATTGTACGTTGATTTCATCAACAATGCTAAGTTCGAGAAAAAATTACTCTTATTAAATAATCTATGTATGTTACAAAACTCGTTTTCTCGGGAGATAGACCTCATCGCAAACTGACATTTTGGAGCTAATTTACTGTTGGCATTCATAATCTTAATCATCATGGACATATCATAGTTTATCTTCTGATAATTTAACATAAAATGTTGCAGGCTATGATTAGCCAGAGGCTGTAAAGAGGACGTTGACACCATTTCTTCTCTCATGTTTGAGTTACTACTTTGTCTAATGATATAGATGCGCCACTTTTGTTAGGCAAATCATTCAATTTAATTGAGTTATAATGGTGTAAAAACGGGCCTCACTAAACTTAGGAATGAGTTAGTGTGTATAACTTCTTATTCTGGAGGAGTACTTTAGGAACAAGTTATATTGGTGATGAGATTTTTACAAACAAATACTCAAGGTAGAATTTATGTTAGTTTAGATAGTAACCTTGTAGTAAAATACTATTGTAAAAACAATATTTTGAGTTTGGATGCATTATGCATACTAAAAACACCGTCAAAACTTATGACCATAACTAGTTCCAACTAATCCATTGTCAAGGCCTACAAAATAATTTTCAATGTTTATTGTGGCCTAACACAAGGTTCAATATATAATGTCTTTCATTTATATATTGGTAATAAAAACCAATGACAAATGGATTTTCGTTTGTAGTTTAAAGTTAGTGATTTAATAGCCTTACTCTTGGATCGGCTTTTTCCATTGCTCATCTCAATTGTTGATGAAAAAATATGCAAAAAGTATTTTTGTAAGTATTATTTTAGCATTACTCGACTTACTTAATTTTTCTCAAAAACGAAAATATAATTACAACTACAAAAACTAATAGACACATGTGGTCGGTCCTTTTATTTTGTGAAGTAATTTAGTGGCTGAATTTACAAGCCTTAAATATACAGAAATTGAAAATTCAATATTCAAATTCTTTTTTCTGCATATTAACATCTTTGCAACTACCTGAATTGAAATTACATGATAAGTTCTATTTACACTAACATTATATAAATTTAATTATAAAATTTTGTTAAATTAAGTGATTCTAAATTGTCTTACATGAAGCTTATCTCCCTTAATCTAAATTTTATACATTATCACAAAAAACAAATACTTAAAAGCTAATTTATCCAAAAAAAAAAACTTAAAAGCTAAGGAACAAAAATAACCACATCACATACTCTCCACTAAATAATATATATTTTAATTCAATGAAGTCACATAAAAGTAGTTAGTTAAATTTGAAATCATCACAATAAATATAAAAGCAAAGTTTTTTGTCACATTATATATACACAACAACACTTAATCCTTCTAATACTTTTCCACTTTACTCATCAATGTCATCCCTCACACATTTTATCATCACCACCACAATTATGATAACTGCCATACTCGCCGGAGTCTCCTCCGGCAGAGACCTCCGTCCCTCCGATCACGGCCTCAGTTTCCAATCACCACCACCAGCAAATTCTCCACCGGACATGAGATCCTTCTTCAACACCAACTCCAGCTCAACCTCCTCTTCTTCCTCCTTCGACGCGTATCGGAATGTCCCTGATTCCCTCCCGCCGGCGTATTGGAGCACCACCGGCAACGGCGGAGGAAAGTTGAGAAAAGCTTTAGTGATGGCGAGCTTGGTTTGTGGAATCACAGGTGGCGTTTTATTAGTGGTTTCAATTTTGCTTTGTTTGTTTAATAAACATAGAAGAAAAAATTCACAACGAAACGATTCGTTTCGTGATGATTTTAATAATAATAATGTTAATGCTAATAATGTTAAACTTGAGTTAGCGAGAAATTCGTGAGTTTTTTTTCTTTTTTGCTGTTTTTATTTATGTTCCATTTTAAGGTTGTTGTGTTTTTATGTAAAGGTGAAAGGTCGAGGGTCATTGTGTAAATTCATTGATACTGAATATTGATATTACTATTACTACTAATATTTTTATGGGATTAAATTATTTCATTATTGAGATTACGTGTTGATAAAGCTGCGGTAGTGATGTTTGTTTTTTCTTTTGCTGATAAGATGTCATACTTAGTTGGAGTTGACCTGTTTGTAAGATTAAGGGTACTTTTATATCATTCATGGCATGAGTATGACTAACCATCAATAATAGCAGTTGATATATTACTTTATTTGTTTGCTAAATAATTGTTGTTCTAAGTTTTTTCAAATGTTAAAAAAGTAAATGAAAAACAAATGTAGTTTTGATATCCGTGAATTCATATATAAGTATGATTATGACATTGTGTATAAATTAAATCTATGAATAAATTGGTACTTCCTTCTAAATTATAAGTTGTTTTAGGATACTAATAAATTATTAATGTTACTTCTTCTATTATACATTTAATTATATATCATATATGAAAATATTTTTGTAAAAGAACTCATAATTTCTTTTTTTTATATACAATTAATTATATTTCTAAATTTTTATGAATTGATTTATAATTTGGGACATAACAAGTAAATGACAAGTAATTTTCAAATAAAACTTTTATTATTAAAATGCATGATAATTGTGGATGAAAGGAAGCACACAAAGCCGTAAAAGTTTGGGTTGAGAAAAGGTTACAAATGCAGCTTCATCCTTGGTGCTTTATTTGATCCTTTGAAGTTGCAAATGAGAGGGTTCTATGTATGTCTCAATGTGGGGCTTGCAATAAAGTGATGGTCTCACACTTAGAAATGCCCTCAATTGTGACCTTTCACAAAGATAACATATCATTTTCATTAAATTAAGATTCTTTTTGGTGAAATGATGCTTGCCCGTTAAGAATTGAGGCCAAATACCTCTCTTGTTTTTGTGGGATTCGTATATCAAATTTATGATGATCAAATAATAAGGATGTAAAGTTAATACTAGAATTTATTTATTAAATGGAATTTTTGGATTGCCCAAGGTATCTCCTAGCTAACAGAGTAACAAAGCTCACCATTTTGTTGAAGAAATGTTTCCAGTTGAATACTCCCTTTCCTATTGTAGTTTTAAACCTTTACGATCTAATTACTATAAAACTTCAATAAAAAAGAACTTCATTTTATTTTTGTCATAAAATTCATATTGAAGTGTTCATAAAATCAAATCTAAATCGGTTAAAACCAATCAAATATATATAAAATATTAGAAAAGCACCAACAGCTTCGTCACAAAGATTAAAATTGGCAACAATTATTTTTCCGCCTAATGCATATAGTTTTACATAAACCAATTGACATGCACACCGACAAATTCACATTTGCACATGAAAGTAAATATGTGATTATGAACATGTTAGCAAAACTATGTTTTTATCTCGCCCTTTTCTGTGTAGAAAATGCACTCAATATTTGGTCCAATAAATTAATAGATATAATAAACACAAATAGGCATATTTATTTGTTCCTCTGGATGATGAGCCAAAAGCAGAAGATAAAAATTACATAGGTCTCTTCATAGGCTAAGCTAGTGATCAAGAGAAATCCATTCAAGTTCTAACTCTATTTCTCCAGATTCAACGTTCTGGAGCTTGAGTGTCATCATTTGTTTAACCTTTCCATCGATAATTTTGACTGCACTATCCTCAATAAGTGCATTGTCGTCAGATTTCAACCATTTTCCAATCTGCATATCGCCAAACATTCCAGCATCTCCAAATGCCACGGCAGATGTTATCAGTGACTGAAGATCAATGTCCGCTTCTCCCATTATATCATCAGCAGAAAAAGTGTCATGATCAAATACTTTCTGCAATCATAGCCAGTTGATAAGATTAAGTGTCGTGTTCTTAAACCAGAAATCAAATATCTTCTATGTTAGCATGTACACTCCCACATACACACACAAACAAAGGAGGGAAGAAAAAGAACAAATATACAACAAGGTGCAATATAAATTTACATCCAAACATCCATCTCCAAAGAATATATTAAGCAACCATCAGCATGTAACCGATTTCAAGATGGCAGCAGCATGCAACCAATTTCAATTTTTGTTTTCATATTACACTGAACAGTGAATGTCGTTGAATTCTGATTTGATTTGAGATAAACAGGTCACTGACTAAAGATAAAATTGGGAAGTGAACAAAAAATAAAAAGAGGAAGAGGCTGATCCTCTAGTTCTATCACTTACGGAAAAAGCTAATCTAATTGCTTGATACCAAGATAAGGAGGGTAAGTGAGGAACGCCTCGATATCAAATACTGTTTGTATACTTGGTTCATTGTTGTCACAGATTCATACTTTTGTTTTTCTTTCAAGTTATTGCAAGTTATAACCAATTAGGAACTGTATTTGGAAGACATCTTTATTTGATTTCCAATGGCAAGAATGGGTGTAACTGTGTAAGAGAAGGTAACTTTTAATTGGATTAGGTATATTCCAATAAATGTAACTGGCTTTACAAGGTGTCAGATGTTGAGAAATGAGGATGGAGGGACTCATTTTTCTGCAATCATGGTGTCCATTATTACCTATACAAAACAGAATTTAGTGTCTATCATTCAAAACATAAAATTCAATCATACCAATTTCAGCTGTCCATAATGCTCGGGAACAGACAGCATATGTTCCTCATTCCATACTGGGTTCAAATTACTCCTCATTACACTTGTCTGGACAGTCTGTACGCCATAGCACCGAATCAAATTTATGATTTTTCAACTGTAAATAAAAATAAAAAGCAGCAGTTTCCCAAGGAAATATATGGCAAGAAAAGCAACCAACCTGTGTGCCAAGGTTCAAAACAACATATGGGTCACTTGACTTTATATCCCGGACGGCTAAATCTGTGCCTTTAATCACTTTCACCTTCAACATTCCAATGAATTCTACCATACCTTCCTGTTGTCACAACTAATATCAGTCACTGCCCAACGAAATCACTAACGAAAGCAGCTGCAGTGCTATTACTACAGATATAATAGTGTTGAACAATAAAACATGCTTCATGTCATCTATATTAAATTATTTCTCACAATAAACTTGTAGGCTTTCATCTGGTACAACAATGATTCAACCCAAAAAGATGCATACAAAAATTTGGTCTCTGTCACTCATAAATCAAAGTTACCATAGCAGTTAGAAAAACAAAAGACTAACACATAATCAAAGTTACCATTCTCTCTGAATTAGTGCTTTTAAAACTATCCATAAAACTATTGGAAGAACTTGATCGATTGCTTTTTCCGGACACAATGCGCAAACTAGGCTTCAAAAATTCTTGCAACTCATACTTTGACCTGCAGTCGAAATAACCACGATTAAAATGGAAGTAGTTAACTAAAGGATTCACATGACCTGTAGAAAGAACGGCAGAATGTCATGAAAATAAATGAATCAGCGCCAGAGAGCAAGAGAGGGGGAGGAAAAACAATCTTCATCATTGTCTACTTCATGGTGATAAAAGATATAAGATTTTCAAGAGGAACTAAATAATTCAGACTAATAATTCACTGTGTATATGAAAGCATGTCTAACCGTATAAACTTTGCACGCTGCTCATGACTGGCATCTGGTCTGGGTTTTGTATAACCTTCAGGAATATAAGCCTCATAAATTGAATTAGCAGAAGCATTTCCCCCGACTTCTATCATTGCATCTACTTCATCATCTGACCAGTCATCCAATGTCACAGACAAAACCTGTAAGTAAAAATTAACGCTGTCAAACAAATACATTAAATTCAGCATCTGCACCATCAACTTGATAGACACGTCCTATTATAAACAAAAATAGGTCACATTATATGGCCCAACATCATGTTTGTGTAATAGGAAAAGCAAGGTCATAGCATAAGATCCTATATAACCCACACACGTGCGCGCGCGCGCGCACACACAAACACACCTAATAGTAATAAAAATAAAAGGAAGAGTGGGTGAATGAAACAGGAAGAACGACCCTAATCCTAGGTCATCCTGGTAACATGCAAATATTAGCTTGGCTTAATTGCATGCTAAACTTTAAGGATAGAAATGCATTCTGAATATAAAAATTAACAGTCTAGGCTAGTTATGCTTCAGAAAAACAACAACCTTGAGTAAACAAAATGAGAACTGAACAGAAACTGAGCGACACATGACATGGCTTGCTAATTTATTTATTTTCTCAAAATGATAGTCATACTTTTAATATCGAGTTTGAACTCAATGACTTTGGTCAAGATAGTTAGTTTGCTACCTTCTTTAGTCCAAGGGTGTTAAAAACCTCGATGAAAACAATTAAAATTATAAACAGAACTAAAATGAGGAATAATACCTAGTAAGAACTGAGAGTTTGACTTAGACATATTTTACATAACTAATGCCTGACTCAACCTTACAAAACCGACTTGTAAGGTCAGAGCGGCCCAAGCTTTATAAAGACTACATAGGCCTGTCTCTAGGCAGTGTGGGACTAAATCCACCCTTTCACACCCAACACAATGAAGTTGTTGGAGGCTGCAATAAAGGCAACCCAATGCCGCAATTAGGTGGCTAGGGGCGGACGCAATGAAGGCGGGATTTCCTACACAAACTAATGAACTGCCATGCATCTAATACATGTAACTGCAATTTAATGTACTTAAACATGTCTTGTGAATGTCAAATTGAAAGACAGACATGTTTTGTAAATCATGAAAGTAAGTGACTTGTTTTCTTTTCCTCCAGATCACGTCAGATGTAATTCTTACACAAGTTCTGGAAAATGAACAACCGAAACAAGAGTTATCAATCAAGTTTTTAAATTTGTTGAAGACGAAAATGGATAAGATACTTGGTTCAAACTTCAAATATTGCACATTAATAAGAATAAAATTCCTGATTAAAGTGAACTAAGGAAACAATGCTTCCACAACAATGAGAAAACCAGTAAATAGTTTACATTTTTATTATGGTACAGATTAATGGTTTACCTTTGATATATGAGTACCAAGGCTTCTGTGCACACCACAACATTTTAAGCATATAAACACCCCAATGTTGGCAGACCTGAAAATTAACTTAAAATTTGAATTCACAGTAGAAATGTTAACGTCATATTTCCTTATTTTATTTTTACATTTAGTTATTTTCCTATAGCTTAAGGGCATATTCATTGAAGTTCACCCAAAAAAAAGGATGAAAATGCCCACACATTAATATAAACCACAAAAGTCATGAGTGCAGGAACGAAAAACCTACGCCCATTTAGGATCTGGAGCATTACAATCCGAACAAACACGATTATCCTTCTGATGCAATAAATCTTTCAATCTTCTTCTACCTGTAAAAGACCTTCCAATCATTCAACTTCTCAAAAAAAAAAAAAAAATTGAAAATAGCTTTGAAATAGGCATCAACCTATTTTATCTATACTAAATAATCTTAAAGCTTCAGGACTTAAGTTATTTGCTGCAACCCCTAGAAAATTTACACGCGTCTAAAGCATATATGATAAACCAATATCAGAAAGCTAGAGGAAATGATATAAACTAATATGATTGTGACCTTTAATTCCTTAACTCATTTAATCCCTTAGCTCAACCAAGCGAGCTATCCATCCCCCTATTGAAGAGATGACTGATCCCAGCCTTTTAATCTTAATATAACATTCAATCTTAAAACTCGCAGAATTCTTCAAAATTATGGTTCATTCTATTTATTATTTTGGCTACCTAGCATTACTCAAAACAAAACTCATCAAGAAGCATGGAGTGTAGAACTAATGGTATTTTTTTTTGGCAGATAGATTAAATGACAATGGCCATTGGAAACTCACACACAAGTGGCGGAGCTGGGGTTCAAACCCCAGTCACGGTATCCGGCCAAACATTTTCGGCATTCTCCACCTAACAAACTAATCACTAACATTTGGATAGAGATAAAAAATGAAAATAAAAAAAACTTCAAACTAGTTTACAGTGAGAATGCATGTCAGATACCTGACGCGGGTCGTCCAAGATCCATTCGAAGATTATTGACTGATGACATGGTAGTATTCAACCACTTTAACTAATATTCAAGCAACAATAACCTAAGAAATAAAAAAAAAACATATAAATATTTATCTAAGCAGAGTTATTTTCGGTACAGAATTATTCCAACGAAACAAAAAGTAGAAAGAATCATGTAATTGCAGAATATATGTACTACATTATTAATTCTTACAAAGCATGGAAAATACATACATGATTTAAATAATAACAATGATAATGATGCAATGAATAAAATAATTAGATACAATTACGCGCGATTTGTGCATGAGGTTTATAGGAATTGGATCGAAAATAAAAGATGAATAATTGGTTAGAGAATGGAAAATTGAGATGAGAAAGTTACCGGTGAGAAGGAAGAAATCGGAATGGCAGAGAGAGAAACGATTGCGACGAACCCGGATGGTGGTGATGATTTTTATGACTTTCATTTTTCAAACATCAATAAATGTGTTCAACTATACATCAGCTTTCATTTTTTTTAATTAGTCAAAATAAAACTTTCATTTTATATTTAATATTTTATACTTTATATTTCCTCAAACAAAAAAAAATTATACTTTATATTAAAAAAAAACTTTCATTTGGGTTAAATATATTTTTAATTCCTACAAAATTGCAAACTTTCAAGTTTAGTTCCTACAAATTTTTCATTCACTTTTAGTTTTATTTGTATTTCCCATTTTTTGTAAAAAGTGTTCATAATAATAAAGATTATTCTTACAAACTATTAAATTATGCAGACCTAAAATTACCATTAAATTTTACAGGAATTAAATTTAAAAATTTATGATTTTGAAGGGATTAAAAACATATTCAACCTTACTATTTATATTTTATTCTTTTCAAAATATTATTCCATTGGTTTTTTTTTACAAGTAACAAAATGTTAAAAAATTGATCTTTTTGTTGTCTAATAGTCTAATGGTTGGAGCTCACACAATTAAATACAAAAAAGTGGGGTGTCGGGGTTCGAACTCTGATCCTTACATAAATTATGCAATGTCTTACGAACTGAGCTAATCTTCGGAACAAATTTGGTCTTTCATTTATATGAAACATTGATCAAGTTAAAAATATACTCTAATGATTTCATCCTTCAGCAGACAGACACGTGAGATTCAAACACATGATGCAAGACAAAAAGATAGAGAAATTTTGGAAGAACCAATAAAACAATGACACGTATGATGACAACATGGAGAAAGTAGTTTTTATTTGGGCAGAGATAAGTTCGTTAAAAACAGCAATAAGAAAGCTGTACTATCACTTTGGTGTCTTTGCTTAATTATTATGGCTCATATTTGTCAATGTCTGAGTCGATTGTTAACTTTCCGGCGAGATTTTCCGGTGACCATTGCCGGAAATAACCGCAAGACAGGGCAAGAGTTGGTGGAGGAAGTGGTGTCACTAGCACATGGTCTTCTCCACCTGGGAGTCACACCAGGTGATGTTGTAGCCATCTCTGCTTACAACAGGTACTTATATACGATTATTAAATTATATATATTCATCTATGGCAGTTTTTATCGACTATTGACCATTGAAAGAGTCTCATATTAGAGATAGTATTATGTGAAAATTATTTATGTGAGAGATATTTCTTGGCTTACAATCTTTTAAGATGAATTTATGCACTGTTTGGTAAAAAGCAGCAGAGAACTAATAAGTTAGTTGGTAGTTTATGAACTTATAGAAGATATTCGATAAGTTAGTTGATACAAGCTAAATTAGTGAATTGAATATAAATAAGTGGAGTGGTTGGGGTTCAAACCTCGAACCTTACATATATTATATAATGTCCCTTACAACTAAACTAAGCACACGATAAAAAAAAAAGGACGAAATAGTTCTATTTAATCATAATAATCAATATTTTTTTTAACAACATATTAATTTATGATGGTTCATCTTGTAAAAAAAAAAAATTATATGGTGGTTCATATATTATTACTCACATGTACTACTACATTATTAGCAAAATCGAACAAAGCAATAAATCTGTGACAAAATACTAGCTTGAACTTGATGAAAAATCAGAATTTGGTGCATATTATGATAAGACAGTGGCATATAAATTGTATCTAGGTGTAAGCTGTTTTTTTGCCTTGAGTTTAGTCATAACGTCAAAAAAAAAAAGTTTAGTCATGTGTTTTATTTTCTAACAATGTTTTTTAAAATTATTTTTGCTGGAGTGCTAGTTCTTTTTTTTCTTTCTTTTTTTCGAATAGACAAGTGTTTGTAATTAATTATTATGTTACTATTTTCTTTAGATTTGAATCCTTAATTGCATCTAATTCCAACCTATTGAGATGAGAATTGGTAGCTGTCGTTTTATAATTTATATACATATCTTAAATCTTAATCTATCATAATTCATATGGAATGTCTAGTTTTTTTAATTATATATAAGCAAAATGTCTAGTTATTGCTAGATCATACTCAATGATTTTACAAATGGTAGATGAATTTTATTTTTCATTTCAGTGATTTGTATCTAGAATGGTTATTAGCTATTGCATTTGTTGGAGGAATTGCTGCTCCTCTGAATTATCGTTGGGTAAGCAAAGGGTACATACACACACCACTTTGTACTTTTACCTCAAAAAGAACAAAATGATTTGAAACATAATCTATAGGCTCTGTCCTTTCACATAATCCATTTTATTATGTTGTGATTTGAAACATTTTTCTTCTCCTAAAGAGTTTTGAAGAGGCAAAGTTAGCAATGAAAGCAGTGAGGCCAGTGATGTTAGTGATTGATGAGAGCTGCTATTCATGGTACTTCAAATTCCAACAAAATGATGTTCCATTTTTGAGATGGCATGTTTTGTTGGATTCCCCTTCTTCAGATTTTACAAACAAATGGAATGGTAGGAATATTTATGAGTATCTATTTGTATACCAAAGTAAAAAACATCCTTTTCTAAGCTTGAAAAAAATCTATATCTTATTGCTCTTATTGTTCTTCAGTGTTGACTCCAGGAATACTTAAGAGGCATCATGTAAAGCCTCTAGAATTTAACTACTCATGGGCACCTGAAGGAGCTGTCATAATCTGCTTCACTTCAGGTTCAGCATTCTCTCTTGACACACCTTCAATATGAAGTGTCGGTGATATCATTATGACCTTTTTTATACTCACAAGTTTCTGAAGTTGTTGTGTGCTTGACTACTAGGAACTACTGGAAAACCCAAGGGAGTCACAATAAGCCATGAAGCTTTGATCATACAGTCCCTAGCCAAGATTGCCATAGTTGGATATAGTGAGGATGATGTATGCCATTCCCTGTTACATCCGGTTTATGTTACTTATTGGTTATGACAACTTACCATTATATCGTAACATGAGGTTGTCAATATTATCAACTGTTAAGATTTTACATAATTGCATAGTAAATAAAGCTGAAACATTCACACGCCCAAATAATGATTGAGTTCTCCATTTCTTTTTTTCATTTGTTCTATAACAGGTTTATCTTCATACTGCTCCATTATGTCATATTGGTGGTTTGTCATCTGCCATGGCCATGCTTATGGTTGGAGGTTGTCATGTATTCATGCCGAAGTTTGATGCAAAATTAGCTGTTGGGGACATAGAGCAATATAATGTGACATCTCTTATAACAGTTCCTGCAATAATGACCAGTCTTATTTCTATTGTTAGGTATGTTCCAGTTTCAAATAGGAACAAACTTTGTCCCTTTCTGAAAACAATTTATAGCTTGTATGAAAACAACTTGACTTTATTTTATCTTTTGTTATAGAAATATCTTATGCATAAGCACTTATATGACAAGTGTTTATGCTATAAACACTAGTTGTTTATCCAAAAAGGGACTTTATCAAGTTCTAATTTGATGTTTTGATATTTTAGGCGCAAAGAAACCTGGAAAGGGGGAGAAACTGTCAAGAAAATACTCAATGGAGGTGGAAGCCTCTCGCTTGAGCTTATCAAAGACACTAGCATATTCTTCCATAAAGCTAAGCTTATTTCAGCTTATGGTAGGTCTTTTTTGACCCAATGTTGCCTAGAGGAAATTTATTGACTAAGGGTCTGCAGTATGATTAAGCATATTTACTAGTATAAGTACTTGCGAAACTGTTTGAGAGACCTTATGGAAACAACTTATGACATGTCCATAAACTGTTTTCAACTTATATCATAAGATCTCCAGGATAACTTGTGAAAAACAGCTTATATGAAAATAGTTGGACATTATCTTGTCTTTTGGTATGAAATAGCCTATACATAAGCGCTTGATTGAGCTATTTATTCAAGTAGGGTCTAATTTTAAATGGAAAAAACATACTTACAAGTTACAATAACACATTTAAGTTGACATATTTTTACATGTAGCAAGTTCATTTGGTCTCATAATCTGTAACAATTTTCATTTATCAAAGGGATGACAGAAGCATGTTCTTCATTGACATTCCTAACGCTGTATGATCCGATGCAAAAAACCATTAGCCATCCTTTTCAAACATATGGTGAAGAAGAATCCAAACATATCATTCATCAACCACAAGGTGTTTGTGTTGGCAAGGCTGCACCTCATGTAGAATTGAAGATATGCAAAGACGGTGACACAGGAAGAATTTTAACTAGAGGGCCACATTTAATGCTCAGGTATTGGGATCAAACCCTCACAAACACATCAAATCAGAGGAATGAAATCTGGTTTGATACAGGTGACATTGGATCAATGGATTGTCGTGGTAACTTGTGGCTCCTTGGACGTACAAATGGTCGCATCAAAAGTGGTGGGGAGAACATTTACCCTGAAGAGGTAATAAAGTCGAGTAAGATTATATAGGCAGTAAAACACTTGGAAATTTTTTAGTGCTGGTGAAAAAATATGATGTTTTATTACAATGTTTAATCCTTCGAAAGGGATACACAGGTGTTTTGTTAATACAAATAATTATTTTATGTCACACTAGACATTTCTAGGATATAGATTCCTTGCATTAGAATATACACGTATTTATAAGCATTAATTGATTCCGACCATTGATTTGAGATCGGTCAGCTCATACTCCACCTTCACCAAAATATCTTCAAACAATCTACACCTTTGATTTGAGATTGGATGACTAAGATTAATTAGTTATGCATTTAACGCGAGGCACCCGAATCCACATTTCGACTAAATATGTTCAGGAGTTGATCATTTTTTATCTTTTTTAACATAGTTAAGGGCTTGTTGTCTAGTCTTGTTAAAAGTTTCAGGTAAACGTGAACATGTTATTTGTTTGTAGGTTGAAGCAATTCTACTAGAACATCCAGGGATTGCAAGTGTTGTTATTGTGGGAATACCAGATGCACGTTTCACAGAAATGGTAGCAGCATGTATCCAACCAAGAGAAAATTGGCAATGGTTAGAGCATTCTACTTCAAATGAAGAGTGTAATTTATCCATAAAGAATCTTCAACAATACTGTCTGAAAAATAATTTAAGCAGGTTTGTATCCAAACAAAAACTCATGTTTGTTAAGCTAAATCCATATTGAAATAACTTAAAGTTTACTAGAGCTTTTCAATTAAAATAAGTTAAGGATGATGCCTATATATTTTTTTTCTTCCTTCAGGTTTAAGATACCAAAGATATTCATTGAATGGAGAAAGCCTTTTCCACTCACTACTACAGGAAAAATAAGAAGAGAGCAAGTCCGAAAGGAGGTTCTGTCTGAGCTGCAATCTTTGCATAGTAATCTCTGATGGAAATTTCTTTTTCCCATCCTGTTTTCTAAAAAACTACACAAATGTATGGAATTATACTTTCAGATAGAGGAAAAGAGGAAAACTAGTATTTTTTTTGGAAAGTATATTTCTAAAGTGACTAGACTGGTGGGATAAATCAAGGCCACAGAACCCCAATTTGTTCGGTTGATAAATTTAAATTTAAAAATAACTATTTCCAATATGATAATTTGATCTTCATGATTTATTTGTTTTGTTTCATATAAAAAGGCAACTAAAAACCATGATACAAAGTTTAAACAAAGGACACAGCTTTAACTATGCAATACAACAATATACTAACCATATGTGGAAGACACAACACATAGATGTGGAAAGGTAAAAACAGGAGCCCCCTCCAAAGAATTGTCAATAAATCTGACAAAGGTGGGAAAACAGGGATGGATACCTATGAAAAAATGGTTTCCTACTGAGAACAGTTGCCCTTAATTCCACATGAGTGTCATCCAGCTCCCTCTTGAACATATCTTTGAAGTTAGCATAAACAGCATAACGGCACTCATGGGCTGGAAAACAAGAAATCAAATCCTAAAAGACCAATAACACGACGACTTGATTGACTCAAATACAGCAGCAATATAAAGATGGTCATATAATCATTCAAGGGATATTATTAGATAGTGTAGTTTTATTCCACAAAAATCTGTCACCCAAAATATCAAGAGTACTGGAAGGCCCTAAATCGATTCATAAAAGAACGGCAAAGTGACCAACTGTAGTAGCTTATAGCAAAAAATTCACCTTATTACTCAGTCAAAATATAAACTATCTGATAGGAAGAATCCAAACATATCAGTCACCTCACCCAAGTATTATCATGTTTGAACTTTGAAGAAAAAATACAAAATAAGAACAACAACCTCCCAGCTATGGAGGATTTAATTGAATGACTAAAAATTGCAATTTAAATTCATTTTAGGTCACGAAAACTATGAGAAAATAAATAAGATATCACAGTCGGTTGAATAAAGAGCAGAGAAAGAACAGTGTTTCAGATGGTTGATGTCTGTTTTCTCAACACAGGACAGGAAGGAAGAAAAAAACAAGGCTTTATAGTTCAATTTGTCTCAGAATAACTCCAATTTTACTCTACTCCTTTTCAAAATTGCTCATTCTCCTTTTTTTTTAAGCTCGCATTCTTCACAATATTCATTTATTTACACATTCATCTTATGTTCAGTTTTTTAATTTCCAATCATTCACTACTTTTTTTATAAAAGATCAATTCATTTATTTTCTAAATAAATCATAACTAAAAATACACAAGTATGCAAAATCAATTCCAAAACAATTTAATACGACAAATTTATTTAGTTTTAATTTCATCTCCGTTTAAATCGGGCAATAAACGAAGTGATGCGTTACATTCTCCCTAAGGATGTTGTATTATCATGATGTTGGATTAAAATAAAATTCAGGATGGACTAATACTGAGTGCAGAATTTTTTTTAGGAATTAGAAAAACTATTAAAATTAAGTAAGAACTTAACTTAAAATGTGTCAATTTTACCGGGACCACAAACATATTTAACCCTTAAAAAAATTATACAGTTCTTCGAGGTATATAACAAAAGTGAACTTTGGTAAAAGCAATCATTTATGTTTGAATGAATGATTGGTGGTGGTGATTGAAACTAATTTTAAGAGAACGGTAAGATTTTGGAGATTAAAGTTTGTTCAATGAGCTAAGGAATGACAAATTTTCAATCTAAGGACATAGTTCTAAAAAAATTATTTACAAACTAGTTGCAAATAATTAGTAGGCTACGAATCACTAACACAAACACGGATGCTGGACACGATATTAACACCGATACATCAACACCGCTAATAATTTGAGAAAGTGGAATATTTCAATGAAACCACATGTATCACTGTTGTATCGGCGTCATGCACTGGCATGGGTCAAATACGAGACACATCCTCAATCTGAAGGATCAGTGCTACCATTATGACTTTTTGAATAATGTACATGCTAGTGATCAAATATTACCCTAGGGAATTCACTTCCGAAATTCTGAAATTGTTGTGTGCTTGAGTCTTAGGAACTACCAGAAAACCCAAGGGAGTCACAGTAAGCCATGAAGCTTTGATCATATCATACAGTCCCTAGCTAAGATTGCCATAGTTGCCATGAAGCTTTGATCATATCATACAGTCCCTAGCTAAGATTGCCATAGTTGGATATGGCGAGGATGATGTATGACATTCCCTGTTACATCCGGTATATTTTATTGGTTATGACAACTTACTCATAACATGAGGTTGTCAATATTAACTACTAAGATTTTACATACTTGCATGTTACATAGTAATTCAAGCTGAAACATTCAAACATATGATTGATGATTGAGACCGCCTTGTTTTTACAATTATTCTATGACAGGTATATCTGTATACTGCTCCATTATGCCACATTGGTGGGTTGTCATCAGCTATGGCCATGCTCATGGTTGGAGGCTGTCATGTATTCATGCCAAAGTTTGATGCAAAACCATCTGTTATGGCCATAGAACAATATAATGTGACATCTTTTATCACAGTTCCTGCAATAATAGCCAGTTTGATTTCTATTGTTAGGTATTTCCAGTTTCAAATAGGAGTAAGAGCTTATGACATTTTCAGCTTATGTTCATAAACTTTCTAAGATAGCTTATAAAAATAGAATATAGCTTTTACTAAAACAATTTGACTTTATTGTTTAATATAGAAGTAGCTTATACATAGGCACTTATTTGATAAACGCTTATGCTATCAGCGTTTAATGAACTTGCTTATCCATAATAGGGTCCAAGTCTTTTTTCTTTTCTTTTTTATGAGGAATAGGGTCCAAGTCTTGATTTTATGTTTTGATGTTTTTAGGCACAAAGAAACATGGAAAGGGGGAGAAACTGTCAAGAAAATACTCAATGGTGGCGGAAGCCTTTCACTTGAGCTTATTAAAGACACTAGCATATTCTTCTATAAAGCTAAGCTTATTTCAGCTTATGGTAAGTCAATCTTAACCCAATGTTTCCTAGAAGAATTTTTTTACTAAGAGTCTTTTTGGATTAGATTAATTGAGTTAATCTACTGACATAAGCACTTGTGAAACTGTTTGAGAGATCTTATGAAAACAGCTTATGACATGTCCATAATTTGTTTTCAGCTTATTTGCAAAAGCCCTTCAAAATAGCTTATGAAAGTAGTTTATAACGTATATATAAACAGTTTGACTTTATCTTATATTTTGTTATATAAATAGCTTATGCAAAAAAACTTGTATGATAAGCGCTTATGAGCACTTAACCAAGCTATTATCCAAACATGGCCATACTTTAAATGGAAAAGGCATACATACAATAGCACATTTAAATTGCCATGCTTTTGGTCTCGTTATTTATAACAGTTTTTAATTTATCAAAGGGATGACAGAAGCATGCTCTTCATTGACGTTCCTAACACTGTATGATCCAATGGAAAAAACCATTAGCCATCCTTTTCAAACATATGGTGAAGAAGAATCCAAGCATCTCTTTCACCAACCACATGGTGTCTGTGTTGGCAAGGCTGCACCTCATGTAGAACTAAAGATATGCAAAGATGGTGACACTGGGAGAATTTTAACTAGAGGGCCACATTTAATGCTCAGGTATTGGGATCAAACCCTCACAAACACATCAAATCAGAGGAATGAAGTCTGGTTTGATACAGGTGACATTGGATCAATGGATTGTTGTGGTAACTTGTGGCTCCTTGGACGTACAAATGATCGCATCAAGAGTGGCGGGGAGAACATTTACCCTGAAGAGGTAATAAAGTCGAGTAAGATTATATAGGCAGTAAAACACTTGGAAGATTTTTAGTGCTGGTGAAAGAATATGATGTTTTATCACAAAGTTTAATCCTTCTAAAGGGATACACAAGTGTTTTGTTAAAACAAAATAATTATGTTAGTATCGCACTAGACATTTCTAGGATATAGATTCCTTGCATTAGAATATACATGTATTTATACGCATTAATTGATTCCGACCATTGATTTGAGATCGGTCGGCTCATACTCCACCTTCACCAAAATATCGTCAGACAATCTACACCTTTGATTTGAGATTGGATGACCAAGATTAATTAGATATGCATTTAACGCGGGGCACCCGAATCCACATTTCTACTAAATATGTTCAGGAGCTCATCATTTCTTATCTTTTTTAACATAGTTAAGGGCTTGTTGTCTAGTCTTGGTTAAAAGTTTCAGGTAAACATGAACATGTTATTTGTTTGTAGGTTGAAGCAATTCTACTAAAACATCCGGGGATTGCAAGAGTTGTTATTGTGGGAATACCAGATACACGTTTCACAGAGATGGTAACAGCATGTATCCAACCAAGAGAAAATTGGCAATGGTTAGAGCATTCTACTTCAAATGAAGAGTGTCACTTATCTAGAAAGAATCTTCAACAATACTGTCTGGAAAATAATTTAAGCAGGTTTGCATCCAAACAAAGCCTCATGTTTGTTAAGCTAAATCCATATTCAAATAGCTTCTAGTTTACTAGAGCTTTTCAATTAAAATAAGTTAAGGATGATGCCTATTTTTTTTTCTCCCTTCAGGTTTAAGATACCAAAGATATTCATTGAATGGAGAAAGCCTTTTCCACTCACTACCTCAGGAAAAATAAGAAGAGACCAAGTCCGAAAGGAGGTTCTGTCTGAGCTACAATCTTTGCATAGTAATCTCTGAAGGAAAATTCTTTTTCCCATCCTGTTTTCTAGAAAATTACACAAATGTATGGAATTATACTTTCAGATAGAGGAAAAAAAGTTTTTCTGTCCAGAAATATATTGTGAAGGAAAACTAGTATTCTTTTTGGAAAGTATATTTCTAAACTAGTATACATTCAATTGAGTGCATATTATTTCTCTAAAACTTTGTAATTGCATGATATAATTTTTATATAAAGATTATGCAATAAAATGAATACTGAGAGGTAGTATCATCAATTTTTCCTCAGACAACAGACTCCAATCTTGGGTGAAACAAATAGGTCTCAGATGGAGACCATATTCTATAGCCTTTTACACCATTTTCTTACCCCAAAATAATCCTTTCTTAGATCTAGGTTCAAGTTTACCCTCGTTAACATGGTAATAAGCAGGACAACCAAGAATTCTAAGAATTGAGTAATTAGCAGATTTATTAGACCATACCTCAAATGGAGTCTTACAGTCTATAGCAGTAGAGGGAAAACGATTTACAAGATAACATGTTGAGCTTATAGCCTCTGCTTGGAAACTCCTATTCAGCCCAGCTTTTGAAAACACACAACGAGCTCTTTCCAAAAAGTAATATTCATTCGCTCAGGAACACCATTCTGTTGTGGAGTATTTCTCCCCGTATATTGCCGTGTAACGCGTTCTTCCTTGCAAAGTTCATTGAACTGGGCAGAACAAATTTCCAATCCGTTATACGTTTGAAGACGTTTTACCTTCTTCCCTGTTTGACTCTTGACCAGAAACTTCCATTCCTTGAAAAATTAGAATGCTTCACTCTTATGTTTCATCATGAATGCCCAAGTCATTCTACAGTAGTCATCTATTATGGAGAGAAAGTATCTAGCTCCTCTGAGGGACGGAACACAAGAAGGCCCCCAACAATCTGAATGGATATAATCCAATGTGGCCTTTGTAGTGTGCAAAGCCTTTGGAAATTTGACTGTGCTGCAATCCAAAAACGTAATATTCACAAAAATGAAGTTCCTCCAGTTTATGATTTCCTAGAAGACCTTGTTTATCGAGAATCATCACTCCTTTCTCACTCATGTGACCAAGAAGCATATGCCTCATGTTTGTAGATCCGATCCATGTTTTTCAGCATGAGAAACTAAAGAAAATGATCCTGGACTAGTGATGATGATGGTACCTTGAAGGAAATGCATATTTTTCTTTCTAATTCCTCTCGTAGCCACAAGAGTACCCTTTCTAATTTGCATTACCCCACCTTCAGTGCTACAAAGGAAGCCTTTGGAATCTAAGGCACCAAATGAAATCAGATTTTTCTTCAACTCCGGCACATGACGAACTTCAGAGAGTGTTATTACCACTCCATCAAAGTTCTGGTATGAAGGGGGGCAGAGATGTTAAAAGAATCATAGTTGCATCCTCATCTTTGATTTTGACATCGACATCATAAAGTTGCATCAAGATTGAATTAAATTCATCGAAATGAATTTTCAGAGGCGTACCTTCCTTCATAGAAGACCAAATAAACATTGTTTCATAAGGAGTTTGTTGCGGATTGACTTTGTCATGTAAAGTTTCTCTAACTTGAACCACAAAACCATAGTTGTCTCTTCTTTGACGACCTCATATGACAGAGATAGCAAACTGATTGGTCGTGTGTCAAATGATATTTTAAAAGTTATTTTTTGTATTTTGTTCAACAAGAATCATAAGCACAAAACTCGTTACACTTGAGTCTGGAGCTATGCAGCTCAACAGTAGGTGACAATGCATACGGAATAACAAAGTAAAACAGTGGAATGATGTTCTCGAACAAATATTTGATATATTTTCTAACTAGTAATAGACCCGTGCCGTGCATTGAGATAATCATATAAAAATGAAAGTAAAATCAATATTGTATCCCCAACCAAAAATGCGAAACACTCACCCTCCGATTGCGTCAACAATCATCACTGCGCAATGATTCATAAATTTCGAAGCAATAACTTTTGGTAGGATCACTTCAATTGGTGGTTCGAACAATATAAACCAATGTTTTCGATCGATCCCATGATCAATCTCGTTGTTATCAGCTGCAAATGAAAAAAAGAGGCGGAGAAGGGAGGCAGAGAGGTGAGGTGGAAAAACGGTGAAATTGTTGGGATTTTCATGTTTTTTTTTTTTTTTAAGGAAAATTCTAACAAGTGCGTTCTATACAAGATTGATTAAGAAATTTTGTCTTGGAAACAATGCATTCAATATATTGAAACTTTAAAATGTAACTTTTTCTGTTTAAAATATACTCCCTCTGGTCTCAAATGTAAAAAACAAAAAAATAAAATTTGTGGTCTCAAATATAAGAAAAAGTATAGTAAAATGAACCTATTAAATGCCACAATTCCAAATTTACCCTCATTAAACTCACCTCATTAATGTCTTTACTACTTCAAGACAAGGATAAAATTAAAAAAAATATCACTTTTATAATGACTTAAATGTGGTCAACCCACTTTCTTAATATGTGCGCATTTTTATTTTTTCTTACATTTGAGACCGGAGGGAGTATCAATTATTTATGTACTTGTTAACAAGACCCAAAAGAAATTTCATTCACAGTAATAGTAAATTAATAAGTGTTTTTCTACTATGTGCAAATTTGCAGATGTTAAGAAATTTAAAATAGTAAATTTGTCTTGGAACTTGTTCTTTTATATTAAATATGTAGCTTTTTTTTTTTTAGCAAAAATATGTAGCTTTTTAATAAATTGTTGTTGTTTTTCAATAAAAAAATTACTATTTTTAGTTGTTTTAACATATGCAATGTTGCACATGTTAGACAAACCTAAATAATAAAGACTCCAGTGGTACAATCACATATTTATAATTTTTTTGATAAAAATGCTTATTATTAATGATTCAATAACTTCAATGGTAATACACTAACATGGACTACAATAAAGAGTTCTTAAATAGGTTTCACCATGTGTATTTATGTGTGCATTTAAAAAAACAAAAAAAAAATTAAAGATGGTTAGGATAACATAAATTTGAAAGATGAGACCAACTAATACATCTTTTATTTCTTCTTTTGATTGTGAAACTCGTTAATTGTTGAGGAGAGAGAGTCTCTATAAACAACACTATCTTTAACATTCACTCTTTTTTTATTGTTAAATGTGTGTTTTAAAAAGAGTGTTCACGACACTCCTCAAATATTCTAAAGAATATTAATAAAACTTTTTATTTTGATTCAATGTCCTTTAAATATCATATATAGAAAAAAAAATATCTTTCTTTTTTTTTGTACAAAAGAGGGCCAAAGCCCAAAGAGAGAGAAAACTAAGAAATTAAACAGACATTCTTAAGCATGCAAGCCTCGAAAAAATCATCAAACAAAAGACTCTGAAGTTCACTAGGGGGATTCTCCAGAACATGAAAATCTAGAGAATCCATCGAAATGCTGAAATTAGAATCCATCGAAAAAAAATATCTTTAGTTCTACTTTAGTAATATTTAACTATATTTTTCAAATATAACTTAAATTTATATTGCACGGTTGTTGTTCTTGTTTTGATGATTTTTTTTTTTAAAAAAAATGAATCAGTTGTTGCAATCCATTGTATGTTTTTTGTGGGCAACTTAAGTTTACATTTGATACAACTCGAAGTAAATTCATTTCACAAAACAGTGACATTGCAACTTGTTAAACTCCTCTGTAAGAGTAAATTTAACTTTTCGAGACAAACGGTTGAAATCCGCTAACATTTTTACCTCTTCGTCTCAAGACACTGCCAATCGAGTGTTGGAAGTGGAAGATAACCACGTCCCACCCCCCCACCACCCACTATTTTATTTGGAACTCGGTGTTCAAAAAATAGTGTTCTCCTCAAATATTGTATAGCATGTTAATAAAATTTTATTTCGATTTAATATTAACTTTAAATATCGTATATATAAAAAAAAATATCACATATTCTTATTAAACAAATAATACAATAATTTGAAGCTCTCATCGCTTCACTTAATATAAATGTTAATTTGTATGTTTGCAAATCAGAAGACCCTAACCCTGAGTATCTTAACACAATATTTCTTATGCATAATCAAACTTATCATTATATTATAACACGACGTTGTCAATATTAACTATTAAGATTTTATAAACGTTCACAGTTACAATATTCTTTAACATAAAAGATAATAAGTATTTATCACGTATAAAACTCTTAATGCAATCTATAAATCACAGGTACACTAGAAGAGAAGATGCAAATAAAGCATAAAATGTGAATGGAATTTCTAAATTCCAAATCTGAGACAAACAGATGTAAATTAGAAAACTAATTATATGTCTCTTTCATCAAATAAAAGATTCACATAGTACCATATAATTAATGTAAACCTGCATACAAAACCAACATAATTAATGCAGATAGGAACTAAACCAATGAAATTTATAGTCATGTCTATAAAAACAAACATTACCACCAAATAAATAAAATTCTGCTCATTAGGACATTCCTTTCTATCAAATACTCAAAATCAAAAACAACAAAACGACATTCTTCAACATGAAAACATGCAATAAAATTGTCATGTCCTTGGGATATGTCACCAAACTTCTCCACGATGACTTGTTTTCTGATCTCATCAATTTTGTAAACTATGAACATGTATGTTCTTTTTTCCTTCAACTCCATAAAGTTTAACTTGCAATTAGCGTCAATTGTCATACCTAATCATGAATAAATATACAGTTCAGACAATAACACCAACACAATTAGATCAACACTCATATGTGATAGTACACAAATAAGTATGTTTTGTCATTTAAGTGGATAATAGAAAATGAAAGGACCTTTTGCACAATAGGGTTGACACTTGTAAGGAATTTATTAGTTCATAAACTAAATCTTTTATAATCATAGAATCTTCTAACTAAATGAAATGTAAACAAATGGTGATTAATGGCAAAATAAGCACTAAAAAAAAAGAGGTTGAGTTCTTCAAGCTAGAAATATGTAGGAGTATATATATCATAACTCAATCAACTTATTACGATAATCTAATAAATGAGTATTCTATAATTAAAAATTGTTCCAATAATTAACGAACACAAAATTAAATCAGATCATTATATTATAATAAAAATAAATAAAATCACACATGTCACATCACACATAAATCTAAACAGGTAACCGAAAAAAGAAAATCAAAACATGTCACAGTTCACAATTTATATTACTCCACAATCAAGAAATCAAATTGAAATAAAGAGATGAAATAAAATCCTGTTACCTTAGCCTTTTCCCATTTCCTGCTCTATAAACTGTCGCGTCATCAAATTATGTTTTTCATTCTTCACTGGAATACCAATATACGTCTCGTATCTTAGAGTCACGAACTGATGAGGTTCAACATCCAAGACATTATGCATTCTCTTGAACTTCTCTGCCATTTTCTCTAACAAAGCGGCTCCAAAACTGAAATAAACCACAAATGAAATGGAAGAGATCCGTTCTTTGACTAATCTCATTGCTATCTGATGTAGTTGCAAATGAAAAGTTTCGGGAGAGGAAAACTTCTGAAAAGTGAGGGTAGTTAAGTGACTTTGTGGTTGACAGTAATAGGAAATGTCAGAGATGTGTTAGAAGGAATAGGTGGCGGAAAACACGAGTGGTGGTTACGATAGGTTTGGAAATTTGGTTGCGGAACAAGGAGAGTGAAATTGAGTTTGTGATTTTCATTATAGTTGTCTAAAGGTGTAAAAGGAAAATGCTATCAACACTCTCTTTCTCACACTATCTTTAAACTCACTCTTCTTTTATTGTTAAAACTCAAGTACGTCCCATCATTTTATTTGGAACCCAATTAAAGAGTGAGTGTTAAGGAGTCTTCAAAATAGAGTGTTCATAACACTCCTCAAATATTGTATATAGAATGCTAATAAAACTTTCTTTTGATTCAATTTTAACTTTAAATATCGTATATCAAAAGAAATATAGTATATTCTTATTAAACAAATAATGCAATAATTTGAAGTTCTCGTCGCTTCACTTAATATAAATGTTAAGTAGTTTGTGTGCAAATCTGAAAACCCTAACGTGCCAAAAGTGCTTCCTCCTTGAAAATCCTATACCGCCTCATCTTCTCTCACACGTGAAAAATATGTTGTATCAATAACACAGATTATAATCCACTCATCCATTTCTAAGAAAAGGCTAAGGCTACACCTAGCCAGTGCATTTGTTCTCCACTACCAATATGCATTTAATGATGCTTGCAACTATATCTATAGTATATGTATGTCAACCGAAGGAAAACCACATATGCTTGTGGTATATCCCTCTGCCAAAGAAAATACACCATGGACCTAATACGAGATGCATGTTTGCTTGCTGCAAAACCCTATACCACTCCTATGCTACATTAATTATAGTTACACAAATCATATGGTGAGTTGCTATATGAACCCACAACTTACAGAAGACTCATTGGTAGCCTTCTTTATCTCACTCATTTAGGACCAGAAATAGCATATGCTGTTAGCAAATTGAGTTAATTTTTAGATGCTCCCACCAATGAACATATGCTGGCAGGCATACATGTCAACTTTCTTAAGCCTTAAAGGATTTTCTGATTCAGATTGGGGTACTTGTCCTGATACAAGGAGATCCACTACTAGCTTTTGTTTCTTTTTGGGAAATTCATTGATCAATTGGAAAAGTAAGAAGCAAACAATAGTATTTAGATCATCTTCAAAAACTAAGTATAGAGCACTTGCTCAAGCAACATGTGAAGGTCAATGGCTACTTTACTTGTTACAGGGTTTTCAGATATCTCATTCTTCACCCATCATTATCTACTATGACAACAAGTCAGCGATGCATATAGCTGCAAATTTAGTATTCCATGAAAGAATCAAACACGTTAAAATAGATTGTCATGTTGTTAGGGACAAGGTTCAAGCCGACATACTTCATTTGTTACTAATTACAACCAAAGTACAAGTATCTGATATTCTCACCAAGCCTTTTCATCCAGGACCATTCAACACATTGCAGAACAAGCTTGGAATGCTTAACTTGAGAGGATGTTAAAGTGTAAATAACTAGAGGAACAAACAATTACTTGCATACCAAGTAATTGGTCATATCATGATAACTGTTGTAATTGTTTTAACTATTAGTCTGTTATAGCTATTAACCATAGTTAATTAGTCAATCATAGTTTAGTTAGAGAGTTGAGTTGCTTTATATATACACAGTAAACAACTCCTTGTAAACTCATATTTTGTGAATAAACTTTGTCTTCAAATTCAGTTAATATTGGTTCATAGTAGTCTTTTATGCTAATTCTCTCACACATGAAGAATCAAATTCACCCTTTTAGACGAACCCTTGATATTCATAACTCCAGACTTTGACATGGAAGCTTAAATCCCTTGAAAATATCAAATTCTTCATTGGTGTGCTTGCCACTGTGCTATTTCTACTCTTGGTTTGTTGAAAAATATGAATATGGCTGCTTCTAACTTATGTGCTACATGGCAGACAAGTGAGGAAATTGTCCTTGCATTCATGGCATCAATGAATCCTAAAGCATTCTACAGGTTCATGGAAATAAAAATACATTAAGGGTTTAACCTAATTAGAATAAGAATAATTATTCAATTTGATCTCTCACAATTTTTTAGCAGCTTAATTTAATCTGTGATAAAAGTAAACTTCAAATTTAGTCATTTACATTTTATACGGACGATAAATTAGTCTCTATTTTTTCTATAATAGAAGGACTATATTTTATCCGATATATGAAAATGTAGTAGACTATATATCTTATAGTATTTTTTGCCGATCACTAAATTTGATCGCGACAAAATTGTAAATGATCAAACTGAAACTTTTTTCTTAGTTCGGCTCATAAATGATAATAATGAATTTTATATTACTTTATCCAAACAAAAATATCAAGAAACGAAGACATTTCATTTGAATTGCTTGGAAAATTAAATTCTCTAAAAACTTTACTAAAAAAAGTTCTTTAGTTAACCCGTTTTATTTAAGTCAATAGGTGATTTTCAAAATAAAGTAAAGACAAATTTTTTTAGACAAATATTTTAAGCCAACTGTTTTCTAAATTAAATATATACTAGTACTTTTTTTTAGAGGAAATATACAATAGTACTTGCTTTGTTAAGGAATATACTAGTACTTGCTTGTTTTGTTTTTTTTTTACAAGAAAGTACTTGCTTGTTAATCAAGGGAAAATGATGATAATATACAATGGAGAGAATTAGATGGCCGTTGGGCCAACTATCACTTTCGCTTTTTCTAAAAATTATATTTTTTTTTTCCAAAGAATCTGATCCCAACATATCACTATGAACAAATATGATCACAGCGTTGGTCAACAGCCATATACAAACAAATTAAAGTAGAGAGTACATACCACTTTCACTTT